>Ga0310695_10008029_pt1 | contig 16540 bp, 17 predicted proteins | sample RumenRJG_04DNA_FD_203882 | JGI IMG/M metagenome (GOLD analysis project Ga0310695, IMG submission 203882) | Bovine rumen microbial communities from Lethbridge, Alberta, Canada - RJG_04 (v2) (version 2) | ecosystem: Host-associated > Mammals > Digestive system > Stomach > Rumen | place: Canada...
CGTCATACTGTGCTTTCGTCGCACGCCAAACCAGCAACCCATCCGGGCGAATGGTCTCCCCTGCCTGCAGCTTTGTGCGTATCGCCTCTATTTCCCTTTCAGTATATCTCTTTACTCTGGGTTTCTTATCTCTCTTTACACTACCTCCTGTACCGTTCTCTGCAACTAGTTTTGCCATTGGTTTTCCTCCTTGTCATTGACCAAGCAGGAAATATGTAAGCGTCTTTATCATAACACGGAAACCTCATTGCGGCAAGTCTTGGCGACCTAATAACGCGGATAGTGCCATTCAGTTAAACCCTATCCTGCAGCCCTCTTTTATAAACTCTTCAAAGAGTTCTCTATTGATCAAACGTTTATTTCCAACCCGAAAGCTGAAGTGCGTACTTCCTGATTCGATGAGCTCAACAATGGATCTTTCCCCTATATTGGAGTATTTTGCCGCCTCGGAAAGCGTCAGATTCACCTTGTGCCAAATTGGGATAACAGCATTACTGTCTTCGTCCTTTTCTTTCTTCATTCTCCCCCTCACTCCAATACATTGCCGTCCCGTGAAATCGTCACGACCTGCCAGGGGATAAATTTCCCACTTGCTTTGAGGGCGTTCTCTGCCGCGCGCTGAAGGCCTCCGCAGCAGGGCACCTCCATTCGGACAATGGTCACACTTTTGATGTCATTGTCACGGATGATCGACGTCAGCTTCTCCGTATAGTCCACGGCATCCAGCTTCGGGCAGCCGATGACCGTAATCTTGCCTTTCATGAAATCCTCATGCATGTTGGCATAGGCATAAGCCGTGCAGTCGGCCGCGATCAGCAGTTTTGCGCCGTCATAGAACGGAGCCTGCGTCGGAAGGAGCTTGATCTGGCATGGCCACTGATTGAGCCGGGAAACAGGCTTGGTAGTCATTGCGTTCTCCTTGCCGGTCTCCCCTTCCCTGCTCATCTGCATCACTCGGGAACCGGGGCAGCCGGAGGGAGGTGCGGATTTGCCCTCTGCCTTCAGCTTGGCCATCATCAGCTTACGCCGCTCGTTCTCGTCCTCGATCTTTATGATTTCCGCTGCTGTCATGCTCATAGCCGCACTCCGTTTTTCCTCCTGCGTTTTCTTAACGGCACTCTCATCGTACGCAGGCGCTTCCCTCTCCTCAAAGCTGATTGCGCCCGTGGGGCATCCCGGCAGACAGTCACCGAAGCCGTCGCAGAAGTTTTCCCTGACCAGTCTGGCCTTGCCGTCCACGATGTCGATTGCGCCTTCATGGCAGGCGTTGGCGCACAGACCGCAGCCGTTACACTTTTCTTCATCGATATGGATGATCTTTCGGATCATATTTTTCAGCCTCCCTTGCTTTTCTGTGGTCATTCTACTATAATCTGATCCAAAAGTATGTGGTAATAACCACATTTGCAAAGAAAGAGGAGATTCTTTTGGACATTCGACTTCTTTCAATGACGGAGCTATTCAAAGGAATGACCGAAACAGAGATCAGCGCTGCGCTTCTTTTCCTTCGCGCGGAGGAAAAGAACTTTGAAAAGGGGCAGACGATTTTTCACGCGGGCGACATCACGGAAAAGCTGGGCTTGGTTTTAGCAGGCAGCGTGACCATTGAGAGCAACGACGCCTGGGGCAGCCGAAGTATTCTCAACCATGTCGGTCAATTGCAGCTTTTTGCCGAGACTTACGCGCTGCTCCACGATACTCCTCTGCTGGTTGATGTAGTGGCAAACGAGGTGTCCTGTGTTCTCTTTTTGTATGTCAACGGTATTCAGGCCTCACAGCCCTGGGGCCTCAAGCTCATGTCCAATCTGCTCCATATTTCATCCATGAAGAACCTGCATTTGTCAAGCCGCAGCTTTCATACCGCGCCGAAAACTGTCCGTGGGCGCGTTATGGCCTATTTGAACACCGTATCGCTGCAAGAGAAAAGCGCAGAATTTGATATTCCCTTTGACCGGCAGCAACTGGCGGATTATCTGAATGTAGAGAGGACAGTTCTTTCAAAGGAACTTGGAAAAATGCAGGCAGATGGGCTGATCAAGGCAAAAAAATCTCACTTCATCCTTTGTTGACTGGACAGGTGTAATTCGAACATGAAATACAATAATATCATGAAGGCGGTTTTCCTTGACCGTCCGAACCGCTTTATCGCCCATGTGGAGCTGGAAGGACAGATCGAAACGGTGCATGTCAAAAACACCGGGCGATGCAGAGAACTGCTGATTCCCGGCGCGGAGGTTTGGCTGACTGCTCCCGGTACGTCGGGAAGAAAAACACAGTATGATCTTGTGGCTGTACGCAAAACAAACGGCCTGCTGTTTAACATTGACAGTCAGGCAGCCAATGCCGTCACGCGTGAATGGCTCGAGGGCCAGAACTTTGATCGGATCGTGCCGGAATATCGCTATGGTGATTCCCGCATCGACTTCTACATGGAGCGTGGTAAAGAAAAGTACCTGTTGGAGGTCAAAGGCTGTACGCTGGAGCAGGATGGGATCGGGTACTTCCCGGATGCTCCGACGGAACGGGGCGTGAAACATCTGCTGGAACTGACGAGAGCGGCACACGAAGGTTATTGTGCCTCCATAGCCTTTGTGATCCAGATGGATGGTGTGACGGAGGTCAGGCCCAACATGCAGACACATCCGGAATTCGGTGCAGTACTGGCAGCGGGGAAAGAATCCGGCGTCCGCATTCTGTTTCTCCCCTGCCATGTGGAGCCGGATGAGATATATATCACAGATGGTATCATCTGATCATTTATGTAAGAAGCCTCATTAACTCTTACACTGTGGTAGGAATGTACATCGGCAACTCCGGCGTATAGATACCAGAACTGTTTTTCTATGAAGCAGTAGTTCTTTCTTTGTTGACTAATGCACTCATTGAGTGTATTATAGTGGCGTGAGGTGATTCAAATGGATATTCGTGAAATGAGAAATCGTCTGGGCGATACCCAGAGTGAATTTGCCGAACGGTATCACATTCCGTTTCGCACCATTCAGAACTGGGAGGCCGGTGTGCGTGTGCCCCCTGCTTATATCACAAACCTTCTGGAGGATCGTGTAAGGGCGGATCTTGTGAACCGCAGAACCGCAACGCTTCCGAACTATGACCCTAAGAAGGCGGATCTTCCAAAGCGGAGCGATTTTGTCGGTTCTATTGCGTGGCTGCGAGCGGTAAGTGAACAGATCGGCCAACCGATCGTATTCGCCTTGGATGAGGCGCTCATGTGCCAGGGAAACTTCGGAGGCCGCAGCGATGAATACATCGTATGGGTCTATGGAGATGATTCCCTCTCCCGGTTTAACGGTGTAGTCGTACTCGGCAACCATGTGAGCCCCTATCATGTGCTGGAAAAGAACGGTCTACGCTATACGGACTTCAATCGGACGCTTGCCGATGCACTCGCGAATGAATCCATTCTGGATATGCAGGGAATCACAGAAGCGCTCAGCCGATACTATTACAAGAACGGCAGCAGCTTTGCGGGATTGTTTTCGGTCCCTGAATATGAGGAGTCATTTGCGAAACTGGCGGATGACGCTGTCCACTACTATAACAGTTAAAGAGGGTGACAACATGAATCTATCCGCTGAAGAAAAATTGATGTACGCCGTGATGAACGCGATCTACAGCAGCGGTATCCCCATCGATTTCAAGGGCGCGATGGTGCTGAAAGCCTGTCTGATGGAGGCCGGTTTTCCCGATGAAATCCGCCACACCGCAGATATCGACGCGAACTGGTATTCGGATTCACCACCGTCTGCTGAGAAACTGGTCGAGTCGCTGGAAACCGCGTTGCAGAAAACCGGGATCAACCTCCAGGTGGATCTCTACAGAATGTACGGCGAGGGGCGCTCTGCCGGGTTTGAGCTGACTGATCCCGACACGGGCGAGATCCTGTTTACCATGGATATGGATGTGAACCGTCCGGTGCAGCCAACCCAGATCTATGAGGTGGCAGGGCTCCGGTTCCGCGGGGTATCTCCTGATCAAATGCTGGCAGACAAGATTTCTGCGATATCAACGGGTAAGGTATTCCGAAGGATCAAAGACGTTGTGGATCTATACTATTTGTCTCAGGTGTTTGAGTTTGACCTAAATCGCCTTCAGAAAACTCTAAGCAACAGCGACAAGATGCTGGAGGATTTCCACGGTTTTCTGCACGGAATCGATGATCTGAGACACGCCTATGAAAAATTCAGATTCACCGGCGGGGTGAACAAGCCACCGTTTGACGAGGTGTATGTGAAGGTCAAAACGTATTTGAAAAATGTTCTGCCCATGGATGTAGTTGAGGAACACACTTCGTAATGAACAGGTCTATTTTCTCATGGATTTGATACATTACTTTTCCAGCAACGGCGCGGCGGTACGCTCTTATGTTAGTTAGGGAGTGCATCTTTTATAGAATCGACTGTCTCCCGGATCTGTTCCTCAGCAGTGATTGTTGCGGTACCGTCGCCGTGCTGAGCACCGTAACTTCCGAACTGCGCGTGGTTTCCTCCTTCAAGGATGTATTCAAAGTAATGCTCCGAAGCGTATGCCCGGCCGCTCTCCATATGACGCCAGCTGATGACCTGATCCTCCGATCCAACCAGCAGAATCTCTGTCTGTGTATTGGGCAGCTTTCGAATGGGATAAGATGCCAGTAATATCGTCCCGGAATAATCCTCCGGGTGATCCGCGGCAACCCACGCGGCTACCACGCCACCGAGAGAGTGTCCGCCAACATACCAGTCCGTATAGTTGTGTGTGTTTTGCACAGCTCTGGCAGCATTTGGAGCAAAGAACGCAAAGTGAAGCGGCACCCGTACAAGACATACGTCCACTCCCTGCGCCGCCAGCAGATGCAGCAGCGGCGCATAGGCTGTTTCTTCCACTTTAGCCCCAGGATAAAAGATCAGAGCTGTATCCTCGGATGGGCCGTCGAACAGCCAACCGTACGTTGTTTGCGTGACCGAAACTGCCTCATCCGACTGCATGGAACACAGCGCGGTTTCATCCGCGCGATAATAATACGAGGAAAATACCAAAAAGCTGATGATAAGCAAAAGAGGAAGTACTGGAGTAACACACCGTCTTTTTCTCCATCGTGTTTCTTTCCTGACCCCTGTCATTTTCATTCTCCCCTTTTCGTGTCCGTCGTGTTTTACTCACTCTGTGATCAGAGAATAAGCGGAGATCCTGGCAATTCGGCCGGACAGTAGCCAGATGATGCAAAAGGAAGTTGGCGAGGCGTGCAGGATGGAAGCCAGGCGTAAGCACAGCAACACGCCCCTGTAAACTCACAGGATGCGTCCGATCCCCTCCCGTCAGTCGTTCCTTGCGCCGCGCAGATACGCGAGCTCGCCGGTGAACTGCCCGTCCTCATTCACCTGCGGCACATCGACCGGGAGTCGCCCGGTAAAGCTGCTGCTTGGATCCAGGATCTGCCGTAATGCCGCCGGCAGGTTGGGGCCATAGCTGGTCACCGCTGTCTCTGTTTCTCTGGGATCCACGGACATGCCCTTGGCGTACCAGGCGATCACGACGGCGTCCGCCTTTGCATACCGCGGAACATCATAGGGAAGCTGCGTGCTCACCAGCGTCACATCCCCGCCCTGCGTGTGTATCGCGTCGATCAACTTATCCAGCAGCAGTGAGTAGGCGACGTCCTGTGTCCAAGGATCAAGCTCGCCCATGCCGTAGGTTGCCGATACCGCGACCAGATGCTTCACATCCTCGAGCGCTTCTTTATTCACACTAGAGTAGGCAACGATCTGAATCTCCGCTGTCTCGGGGAGTATTCCCTCCGCTTTCAGTGTCTCCACGGCATAGGCGGCGCTCTTGATCTCACTGTCATAGGGCAGCAGGATCAGTGTCTTTTCGTCCGCGATTTTAAGAGGAAGCAGGCCGTTGTCATTCTTCACCAGCGTAATCGCCATTACTCTTTTTATGTTGAAGCTCCTTGGTCTGCTTTTCTTGTACCACGCAGATAAAACTATCAATTCCGGCAACACTGCCTGGTCTGACTTTTCATTTCCTATGTTCGCAAAGCCCAGGATTTCAAGAAGCTGTCTGGAATTCTCATCATCAAGCAGCGTCAAGCTGTATGCAGGCCCTTGCCGTATTGAATACGGGGTCTATATGCTTCTGCCCGTTATAAGGTTTGTCGTATCATTTTTGCAGTCTCTCATATTTTTACTCGATCGTCAGGATATCTGAAAAGCCGGTGACCTTGAAGATTTCCTTGATCGTCTCGTTTACATGGATCAGCTTCATCGTCCCCTGCCTGTTCATCATCTTCTAGAACACGCAGCCCAGCGGAAGCGATCTGTATTGTCTGAGACGGCGTCAAGATATGCTTTCAAGCAGCGGGGGCAGTTCCGCAATGGATTGAATTCGATAATCGGCGTCAGGACATGTTTTTTGATCGTTTCCCGGTCTGTACCAGCAAGTATGAAGACCTGCTCTTTTTCCACCGGCCATATCATCCGCGGCAGAATCACCGATCATCATACATTCTTCAGGGCGGCATCCGAGGCTGTTGAGCATCACGTTAAAAAAAGTTGCTGTAGGTTTGATTGCATGAATCTCGTCGGACAGAAAGATTCTGTAACAGTACGGTTCAAAAATCGAAAGCCGCCCTTTAATCTCCGTAACGCAGTTTGTGGCAATCACATTTTTATAAGTCCTGGATAGATCTCGAAAGACATCAAGTGTCACAGCTTCCATCATATGATGCATCCCGGAAATCGTATCGAAATTGAGCTTCAAAAGCTCATACGGATCTACATTCATCCCTATGCGTTCCATCAGCAGCTCATAATGCCGTACAATCTGCATTCGGTAATGACGGTGCCAATGTTCCTGTATCTCCAGATCATGCGTCTGGGTCATCTGGTAATCATTCCACGCTTCATACATCAGCTCCCGATCCGTCAGGTAATACTCCTCTGTGAAAGCGTACCCGATCCTGTCAGCGATCGGACAGATCGTCCACCTCGCCGACACGGTCAGCCTGCTCCTGAATGAGCGCGAGTCTGTATTGAATCAGATCTCCCATGTAAATGCATGCATTCATGAGGTTGGAGAGCATGAGTTCGCTCCCGAGGTGCTGGCTGGCTTCGACAAGCTGTGTTCCATTGAAGGCACCTGGATGGATACACAGTACAGGCCCCAGCTCTTTCTGGATCTGATTCCGGACGACCGTTGGTTTTCCCTTGAAGAAACGGTCAGGCTGACCGAATTTATGTCCAAAATCATCGTCTTTCGCAGCCCGTTTACTGCTATGCACTCCGCGGGCGTCGCCGCCACGGCGACTGCTTTGGCCGAGCTGAGCGGCATGTCGGAGGATGAATGCAGGATGATCCGAGTTGCCGGTTATCTGCATGATATCGGAAAGCTGAAGATTCCGAATGAAATCCTTGATAAGCCAGAGAAGCTGACCGGTCATGAATTCAACATCATGAAGGAGCACGCCTATTATACCTGGATTCTGCTGAAGGATGTAAAAGGCTTCGAACTGGTCGCGCAGTGGGCGGTCTTTCACCACGAGAAGCTGAATGGAAACGGGTATCCGTTCCATCTTCCAAAGAGTGAGCTGACGCTTGGATCGCGCATCATGACCGTTGCGGATATCTTCTCAGCGCTTGCCGAGGATCGTCCGTATCGAAGCGGCATGGACAAAGATAAGGTTTTGGCTATTCTCCGTGAAGAAACAGAACGCGGCATGTTGGCTGAAAGCGTGGTCGAGTTGCTGACCAGTCACTACGATCAGATTAACGCGCTCCGAAATGCTGAAAGCCGCGCAGCAAGCAAAAAATACCAGGAGAGCCTTGCAGAGAGCAGAGGCAATTAAGATAGTAGCATCAAAACGCTCATCGGCACACTTCATGGTAGTTTTTGAAATAAATTCAAGAAAGAGAGAAAACTATGGACTACAGGCAATTCAACGATACTTATGTGATTCGGTTGGATCGCGGTGAAGAGATCATCTCTGCTCTGACCGAGTTTTGCCAAAAAGAACGGATCAGGCTTGGCTCTGTCGAAGCCCTCGGCGCCGCCGACCATGTCGTGATCGGTCTCTACGACGTCGCCCAACGCCAATATCATAAGCACACATTCGATGGACCAATGGAGATCACCTCTCTTCTGGAAAGCATCTCAACCAAGGACGGCGAACCATATCTCCATCTGCATATCGATCTCTGCCGCGAAGACATGAGCGTGATCGGCGGTCATTTGAATGAATGCCGCATCTCCGCAACCTGCGAGATGTTTGTACGGAGGATCGACGGCGTCGTTGGAAGAAAATTAGATGAGGCGGTCACTGGGTTAAACCTGTATGCGTTCTGATTCCCTTCCTATAAAGGCCGCCTTCTTTGATCTGGATGGCACTCTTCTTTCCCACGTATCGCACTCCGTACCGCAAAGTGCACGGGGGAGCCTTGAGAAGCTGAGGGCAAAAGGCGTCAAGACCTATCTCTGCACCGGCCGACATGTGACAGAGCTTGAGCTCCTCCCCCTTTCGGACATTTGCTTTGACGGTTACATCACTCTCAATGGTCATCTTTGCCTGGATGAGAACAAGAAGATTCTATTCGATCTCCCCTTTCCAGAGGATACGACCCGCGCGCTCATCGCCATATTCAAGGAGCATAAGCTTCCCCTCGTATTGGTGGAAGAAAGCGGATTGACGCTCAACTTCGTAAACGATACGGTTATCCGCGCGCAGAAAGCGATTTCCACACCGTTACCGGAGATCGCACCCTATGACGGGAAGCCGATCTATCAGGCGACGACCTTTGCTAATCGCAGTGAGGATGAGCGCATCCGCGCCATGATACCGCCGAACTGCCATGCCGCACACTGGAACGATCAGGGTGTCTACTTGATTCTGGACGGCGGCGGGAAAGTTGCCGGAATCCGCTATGTCCTTGAGCAGTAAGGAATTCTCCCAGAAGAGTGCATCGCCTTCGGAGACGCGGAGAACGACATGGACATGCTTGCATTCGTCGGCATTGGCGTAGCCATGGGAAATGCGCAGGAGCGTGTCAAAGACATCGCGGATTATGTGACTGCGGATGTCGACGATGACGGGATTGAAAAAGCGCTGCGATATTGGAGGGTCCTATGAGACTGACCGTTCTGACTGACAACACTACCCGTTCTGTATGGCATTTTGCCACACAACAATCGCAAACATTGAAAAACATAGCCCGCGGCAGAACACATCTGTTCCTGCCGCGGGTTGTCTGTTTTTCAGTATCTTTACTTTTATTATTCTGGAAAACTGTGGGAGGATATGCTCTCCAGATACGAGCTGGGTTTAATCGCTTCTATCTTGGTTAACTGTTTCAAACTTACTTTTATATTCTTGTTTTGTCAACATTTAGGGTGATACATCTGTAGCAGCAATGATTTCACATTTCGCAGTTTATCGCATTCTCCAAGCTTTTCTGTTCGCAAAAACAAAAATGAGTCTAACTTTTCTTGGTTAAAAAGTTAAACTCATTTTCTGAATTGCTAAATAATATGAGGTTTTAGACATTGAATTGCACTTTTCAGCATTTTCAAGTTAAGAAAGCCGACAATTCGATATCAACTCCTATGGGCTTTAGTGAAACTCAAGCTCTTCAAGCATATTCATAAACTCGATATCCTCTAAACGAACATGTTTGCTACGACACCGCTCGGATTTGCTTTCACTGCTTCTGCGATCCCATAGATGCAGCCAGGGTAGAGCATTTTCATCACTGCTGACATTCGGAGGTAGCATCTTCCCGAAAATTTGTCTGGATGTTTTCTATTGGTGATTCTCCACCAAGAATAACGAATCCCTCCGGAAACTGAATGCCCATTGTTATAGTTCCTTTCATCTTTTACTGTGCCAATTGTACCATTCTGAAGCTTCTTTTACAATCTTCTTGGACGCTTTTCCTTTCGCGCTGACGCCGATGCCCTGACTGGGGCAACGGCGTCATCTAATTATAACGCTACTCAGTCAATAGCAAACAGCCCTCCATATTCAAGGCGCAGTACAAGAGTATCCTCAAGTTCTTCACCATACTCATCAGCTGCTTCAGTTTCTTTGCAAAAGCCAAAACGTGTCGTATGTCTGAAAACACTGTAAATTGGGTGATCGCTGCATCTCTCAATGACAAAATAGCAACAGCCGTATTCCAGCATACCATCTCCATTATGTTCATCGATGCTTACCGCCTGGGATACAATTTCCAGAGGCTCCACCAGTTCATTCATAACCGCACAGTCTGCCTTGATATTGTTGTATATTCTTTCATTTACTTTCCAACCTGCATGTTCCTCCACCGCTGCTTCACATACCATGTTGAAAATTTCAAAAAAACTAACAGCCATATACTTTTCTCCTCAATAAATGGTTTTTGTTAATTCGTAGTATGATATAGTCATTCGCACTTTTCCGTTCACCAGGGGATAAATCTCCACGTTTGATGCGAAACTCAATGCCATGCAGAACCATGTAGCAGAACAGAACCACATTTCAACAGACTCTATTGTGATAGTACCCACGCTTGCGAAGCAGTCGTGGAGGCTGTATGACAGCTCCATTTCCTCTTCAAGCAGGTGTTCTCTGATTACTCTGTAGCTCCACATAATCTGAGCCATTCTGTTGAAATCCAAAATGGACGGTTTCATTTCCTGCTCCATGATCGCCTTTCCGAGCGACATGATCAGTTGGTCTTCAAAGCTGCCCTCATGCAGGATTTCTTCATTATTCATTTGTCAAGGTACTCCTTTCGTGCTTTCTTAAGCACCCATTCTTCGGCAATATCCGATTGTGTGCTGATTATATCAAGGGCAGCAGAAAATATATTGTTTCTGCCTGCGCAAAAATCGACAAAAAGGGGCTGTCTCAAAACGAGACAGCCCCCTCACGCTTCAATATGTCCGCTCTGTGAGGACGATCCTTGTCCAGTCAGGCTTTCTGATAATACCCGCAGATTTTCTGCGGATCATCCCGTACGCTTTCCGCGGCCTTTTTTGCGCGGGCAAAGCGTTCGTCGATCTCCGCCTCCCGCTGCGCGTTGAGGTAAACGCCGAAGCGGAGACTGACTTTGTTTTCGAGCTCCTTCTGTCCGTAAAGCTCGGCAAGGAAGCCGCGCAGGAGCGTTTCATAATCCGCCTGGTGCGGACAGTACAGCAGGAAGCTGTCCCCGCCCTCCCGACAGCCAATGCCGCCGGTTTGCCGCGCCAGCTTTCGGAGGCTGACGCCGATGCTGTGCAGCACACGATCGCCGAATTGACGGCCGTACTGCTTGTTGATCGTACGGAAGCGGTTCACATCCAGGGCGATCGCGTCCATGGGCATGTTCTCGTAAATCTGGTCAAGGCGGTTTACATAACGCCGGAAGTAATCCTTGTTCAAAAGCTCCGTCAGCTTATCGCGCTCAGTCTGACTGATCAGATCGCGGTCTTCGGACAGTTCGATGCACTTGGCAATGCGAGCCTTGACGATCTCAATGTTCGGGAAGGGCTTGGGAATAAAGTCCATCGCCCCGATTTTCAGGCAGTCAAGCTCCGCCTCCTGCTCGACCGTGAGAATGAGCACAGGGATCGACATCAGATCTTCATCGACCTGCATTTCCGCCAGCACTTCCCGCCCGTTCTTTTTCGGCATTTGCAGATCCAGAAGCACAAGATCGATCTCGTTCTTCCGGCTGTGCAGGAGCTCCAGCGCTTCCACACCGTCGGCGGCGTAAAGAATGTCGTAATCGTCTGCGAGCAGATCGCCCAGCATCTCACGGTTTATCTTGACGTCGTCCACGATCAGGATCGTCTTGCGCGCGTTGATAAGCGGGATATCGGAGGATTCCAAACGGATCACGGGCGCGGACTCTTCGATCTGACAAGACTCCTTGAGCTGCTTTTTATTCTCATACATGGCCTTATCAGCCTCTTCAAGAATGCTCGCCAGAGAATAGTGCTGCTTTCTGTTGTAATCGGCGATGCCTGCCGCGATGGTTTCCCCGATCCTGATTTTTGCGCGGTCTGTCGGGAGTGCCGTAATCTGCTGCATAAGGCTCTCGCGCCGCTCAAAATCCTCCCCGGTGAGAAGAATCACAAACTCGTCCCCGCCGGTCCGGAATACCGGGCTGTGGCTGAATACGCCGCATATCCTGCGGCAGGCGTTTATGATGCAGCTGTCGCCCTCCTTGTGGCCGTAGAGGTCGTTGACAGCCTTGAGGTTATTGACGTCGCAGACCACGGCGGCGAAGGGACGCTGCCGCCCCGCTTTGATCTCCTCGTCGATTTTCTCTTCCCACTGGACATAGGCGTGTTTGTTTTTCACGCCGGTCAGCGAGTCCACTGTCGCCATTTTCTTCGCGATGGACAGATTGCGCGCGTACTCCTGCTCCTGGCGGATCTGCAAGTCCTCGTCCAGCAGGCCGATGATCAAAAGCTCCTTGCCGTCTTCCGTCACTCTGGCGGCCTTCAGGCGCACATAGCTGGGAACATCGCCGCGCAAAAGGCGGTAGGTCAGCACGAACATCCCGTCCCGCTCGATCGCGGCAAGGATATTTTCTTTTGTGACCTGGGAATGGAAGAGCGGAAGGTCTTCCGTATGGATGGTCTTCAGGCTGTCGTGATAGGCGGCCTTGAAAAAGTCGCCGCCCTGCTTTGCAAGGCCGAACTCGCTGTACTCCGCCGAGGCGCTGAACTGCGTATAGGCGTTGGTCGCCGGGTCGACATAGAACAGCGCCATCAGGTTGCCGCTCAGGGCGCTGAGACGCCGATAGGATTTGTTCTCCTCCGCGGCGCGCTCCGCCGCCATGCGATCGCGCACCTGCGTGTCCACATTGCTGATGCCGATGATGATATGCCTGTCGTCGCCTGGGATATGGGTCGCCTTCATGCGCACATAGGTCGGAACGTCGTTGATCAGCAGGCGGTAATAGATGATATAGACGCCGTGCCGCTCGATTTCACCGAGCAGCTTTTCCTTTTTGAGCGCCGCGATAAGCCGCTCCTGATCTTCTTCGAGAATATACTGTCTGGCTTTTTCCCTGCCCTCCTCGAAAAAGCTCGCGCCCTGTCTCTCGGTCTCCTTCTCCCCTTTTTCGTTCCAGGAGCCGTATTCGATAAACGCGCCCGTCTCGATATCCACATAATACAGATCGAAGAAATCCTGCACCAGCGCGCCGACGATATTCCCGTAGACGGCGCTTGTGGACAGAGCCTGCTGATAGGCAGCCCTTGTCTCGTCGCTCTCTTTTCTGATGCGCTCGAGTTCCGTCACATCCATGCACATGCCGAGCAGGCACAGTCTGCCGCCGGAATCATGGAACTTCATCTTCGTCGTTCGGAACTGGCGCGGATTGCCCTGTGCGTCGGCCACGTCCTCAAAGAACACATAGGGCGTATCCATGGACAGCGCTTTCTTATCATCCTGCTCGAAGTGCTTTGCCGTGGCGGGATCGAAGAGCTCCATATCCGTCAGGCCGATCACATCGGCGGGCGCGGCTTTGTTTGCATATTCCGCAAAGCCCTGGTTGCAGTAGAGATATGCGCCGGTCACAGCGTCCTTGGAGAAATTCACCGCCGGCATGTTGTCCAGCAGGGCGCTCTGGGATTCCTTCTGCTGCTTCAGCTGTTCGGTCAGATGATGCAGGTCGGTGATATAGGTTTTGAGATTTGCCGTCACGCGGCTGAAGGTGCGCGTCAGAATGCCGATCTCATCGTCCTCGTCATAATCGAGGGTATGCTCATAGTTTCCCTCCCCGATCTGCTCCGCCACCTTTGTGAGCTCCCGCAGCGGCTTTGTGATCCTTCTGGTAAAGCGCGCGATGAAGGCGATGAACGCCGCCAGCAGGACGGCAAAGACGACGACGATCCTTTTGATCCAGCCCTGCCAGCCCGCGTTGATCTCCTGCACGGGAACCGACACGATCAGGCGGTCCCCGTTGCAGAGGGTATGGCTGACGGCCATCTTTTCCACATCTTTATATTGATAGCGGATGATTTCATCCTCGCAGGCAAGTCCCTCCGGCGTCTCCGGGAGCGTTTCCATCGTCACGACGTCCATATGGGGATGATAGACCACATCGCCCTTTCCGTCATCCACAAAGGCATAGCCGTTTTCGTACAGCGTGATGTTGTCAATCTGCTCGGCCATAAAGGAGTAATCCAGCTCAATGCCGATCACGCCCACAAATTTACCGTCCAGATAGACCGGCGTGTTGTAGGAGATGACCCGCACGTCCAGATTGTCGGTGATGTACGGGGGAAGCCAGACGGGCCTGCCCGTCGCTTTGGGTACGGTGAACCAGACAAGCTGCGAGGTGTCCGTCGTATCATAGCGTGTGATATCGGTCACCTCATGCTCCCGAAAGCCCTCGCCGTCGGTGTTGACAAACCAGAAGCCCTTCACCTTTGACGAAACGGTGGGGTCGATCCTGTAATAATAGGTCATGACGCCGTTTGTATTATACAGCACTTTTTTGAAAAAATCGCTGACGCGGTCCAGATGCGCCTGCAGCTTTTGATCCTCAAGCCCGTCCAGATCCGATTCGACATAGGCGGAGATCGTCTGCACATTCTGCTCGACGTCCTGCAGCCCCGCGTTCAGATTCTTCTGCCCCGCATCACACAGCAGGCGCAGAATCTGCTCCGAGCTGTCCTGGCCGATATTTTTGATCGCAGCCACGCCGAATACGGCGGCGATGATCATGGTGATGATGATCGCGCCTATTGTCGCAAGCGATATTTTTGTTCTGATTGAATGCATCGAACGATCCTTCCTTCTCTGAAATCGTTGGCGTGCAGTTCCGGCGCCCCAGCAGCTGTCATAAAATTGAAATTAATTGATATTCATTTGTATATTATAAAGCAATTATCAAAAAAACGCAAGGCCAAAGCGGCTTTATTTTTATAACGATGCAGCAGGTGGAAGTCCAAAGTGCTTTCGGACAGGGGTTCAACTCCCCTCACCTCCGCCACAATTTGTCCGAAAACTCGTTTTGAGTGCGAGTTTTCGGACATTTTTGTTGTCATTTTCAGAGTTTCAATGTCAAAAAATGATGAGAGCCATGTCACATGGCTTCTATCAGGGCCTTGACTCCCACCAGATTGATCGCTCTCGTCATATTGTAGGCAAGGAAACTCAGCCCCAGCTCCGCTGCGGCTTTTATCTTCCCCTTGCACAGCAAATAATGTGCGCCTCGGTACCACTTTACCGTTCCAAACGGATGCTCCGAAAGGCACATTCGCTGCTTTAATTTTTCTTTGTCGTCCTGTATCCGCAGGACGACCTTCTTTTTCGGTACATGTCCCGTGTCCAGCGTGTGGTTGCTGGGACTGATCCGCGCATCAGGCGGGATCTTTTGCACCGGGCCCGTTAAAACGCCAAACATCTTCACCGGTACACAGTTGCTCTCCGGGCCGAAGCTGACCTCTTTCCACTCCGCGTTTGTGCATTTGTTCGTACAGGCTCTGCATCGCTCCCTGTCCTTATAGATCATGCACTTCCCGCGTTTCCGGGAATACCGAAGTCCATGCCCCATCGGACAGATCACATGACCGTCCTCGTCTCGCAGAAAACAGCTGATCGCTCCTTTGGTCTGCACCTCTACAGAGATTCCCGTCCCCTCATAAATCTTTGGCAGCACGCCCGCCTTTAAGCACTTCTCTATGTCCTCCCGTTTGCTTGAAGCTCTGTCTTCCTCTGTGATCTCCGCTTCCTCATAAGGCAGCTCATAGCTGCGCTCTGCCTTGTCGTATTTCAATGCCACTGTTGGGGCGGTCCCGTCGTACACACATTCCAATATATCCGCGCGGCTCTCGTAGCCCTTGTCTGCCACCGCTGAGATCGTTTCCACCTCCAACTGCTCCTTTGCCAGAGCAGTCACTTCCTGCAGCAGCCCCTGATCCGTGTTGTGGTTCGTTACTTCATACTCTGCGATCATATGACTGCCGCTGTCTACTGCGGTCTGTACATTGTAGCAGCAGTGAAAACCATCCTTTGAGTGCATCCTCCTTGCTTCCGGGTCTGTGGTCAGAATCTGCGTCTCCCCGCTTTCCAGCAATTCCTGCAAGATGCCCTCATATTTTTCCTGCCTTGTACGGAGTTCCTCAATGGCGGCTTTTATCTTTTCGGGGTCTGCCTCCGTTCCCCTTTCTGCTTTATCCTGTTCATCCAATGCTGCAAGGTAGGCCGCAATCTTCTCATCTATATGCGCCAGCTTCTTTTCCAGTACTTCCTGGTTGTAGCAGTTGTCCTTGCTGTTCACTGCACGGACCTTTGTTCCGTCTACGGCCAGCAGTTCCCGGTTATACAGGTTCAGCTTTATACACAGTTTGCCAAAGGCGCGGAAGGTATTGCGGATTGCTTTGGCGTTATCCTTGCGGAAGTCCGCGATTGTTCTGAAGTCCGGCTTCAAGCCTCCCATAAGATAGAACAGCTCGATATTCCGCCTGCACTCCCGCATCAGGCTCCGACTGGAGCGGTTTCGATTCAGATACCCATACAGGTACAGCTTCAGCAGATCCCGCGGGTCATAGGCCGGGCGCCCTGTCT
>Ga0310695_10008030_pt1 | contig 16538 bp, 15 predicted proteins | sample RumenRJG_04DNA_FD_203882 | JGI IMG/M metagenome (GOLD analysis project Ga0310695, IMG submission 203882) | Bovine rumen microbial communities from Lethbridge, Alberta, Canada - RJG_04 (v2) (version 2) | ecosystem: Host-associated > Mammals > Digestive system > Stomach > Rumen | place: Canada...
ATCAAAAAGCCATACACCACAAGCGACGACGGCAACTGCACAAGAGTAAACATCTTTAATGAATGGGTTACAAGCCTGCCAGAGGACGTGAGAACTGTTGACGGCTCTAAAGAGGAATTGGGCGCAAACATCGTTGACCGAAGCGATAAAGTCTTTGTTGATATGAAATCTCTAGTTATCGAATTCGACTTCATCGCACAGGCTCAGCCTGATTCTCAAGAGGCACAGGCAGAGCCTGCTTTGTAACAGTCTGCGACTGCTTGTAATAAGGAAAATAGATTATGAATATTGAAAAACAGCCTGTGGCTGTGGCTGTTGAGAATCCTGTGATTAGGGGATTTTATCCTGACCCTAGCGTGTGCGAGGCGGAGGGAAAGTACTATCTTGTAACGAGTAGCTTTGAATATTTCCCCGCTATCCCCTTGTTTGAAAGCTCTGACTTAGTGCATTGGAAGCAGATAGGGCATTGCTTGACGAGAAAAGAACAGCTAGATTTGCGCGGAGTGGCGGCAAGCGGGGGCATTTACGCGCCTACTATCCGCTACAATGCTAAAAGCAAACGCTTTTATGTGGTTGTAACAAATGTGTCGGGTAATTTCGGAAACTTCTATGTTTGGACAGATGATATTCATTCAAGCGAGTGGTCTGACCCTGTCAAAGTGGAGAGAGGAGGCATTGACCCATCGCTTTTATTCGACGGCGATAAGACTTATTTTATCTCGAACGGCGAAGACGATGAGGGCAAGAAAGGCGTTTCTCTTTGCGAAATAGACATAGACACAGGAAAAAAGCTCTCTAAAGCAAAATGCATTAGCACGGGCTGCGGCGGGCGGTATCTTGAAGCTCCTCACGTCTATCATATTGGCGACTGGTATTATCTTATGGTGGCAGAGGGCGGCACGGAATACGGACATATGGAATGTCTTTTGCGAAGCCGCGACATCTGGGGCGAATATGAAAAATGCCCGCATAACCCGATTTTGACCAACAGAAACCTCGGCGGCTACATCGTGCAAGGCGCAGGGCATGGCGATTTAGTGCAAAGAAGCGACGGGCAGTGGTTTATGTTGCACTTGGCTTTTAGGCAGATTGACCAATGGCTTACTTTCCACAATCTCGGACGCGAAACTTACCTAGAGCCTGTTTTCCCGACAGAAGACGGTTGGTTCAAGGTTGGCGCAGACGGAACGGCAAGAAGCGCGTGGAGAATAGAAAATGGCGAATGCAAGATTTTAGCCGAGCCTGTCTATGGAGTGCAGAAGTGGAGCTTTGACGAAAAGAGAGCCGTCTTCTTGCGCTTACCAGATTATGCAGATTACAGCTTTGAGAAAAACCGCGCTGTCTTAATAGGAAGAGAAAATCTTGGCAGTACGGGGCTTGTAACTTTTGCGGGAATGAGGCAAGAAGAGCATTGCGCAAAGATGGAAGTAAAGATTTCTGAAGTGACAGAAGGAACAGAAGCGGGAATTACTGCTTATTTGACCGAAAACGATTTTTATTGCGTATGCGTGAGAAATGAGGGCGGAAAGAAAAGCGTATCTGCTAGGCTCGTCATTGGCTCTCACGTCGTGCATGGCAAAGAAATCGATGTTTCACAAGAAAAAAGCTCTGTCTTGAAGATAGAAAGCAATGCGATGTGGTACACTCTTTCTGTGAAAGACGGAGATGAATACATTGAGCTTATCAAAGGACAAACTAAATTTTTATCTAGCGAAGTTGCCTGCGGCTTTACTGGCGTAATCCTTGCGCTATATGCCGCAGCAGGCACAGCCTGTTTCTCAAGAGGCAGAGCCTGTTTCTCAAGAGGCACTGCCTCTTTTGAATGGTGATAAGTAAAAAATTCCCTCTCTTTCTAGGAGAAGGGGCTGGGGGTGAGGTTTAGTTTGATTGAGTGAGTGTGCCTGCTGTGACTCCTACTGCGCTCATTGCTGTTTTTATCATTGTAGGAAAATACCAAGTTTGAGAGGTGCGGTTGTAATATCCGTGCCTCTCTCCGTCGTCAATCTTTGCCTCATATGCTGCATTGTCCCAAAAGATAGACGGCATACCAAAAGACCAAGCCAAACCAAAGAAAGAAGCTGCCCATTTCTCGCGTTCGGCTAAGTTGCCTTTGTTTGTTGCGCTTGTTTCTCCGATAATCACGCCGATACCTTTGCTCACAAACTTTGTATAGAGCTTTTCAAAGTCGCTTTTTAGAGCTGCTTCGTCTGCGCTGTCGAAAGTCGTTTTATCGGGATTGTTCACGTCGTACATAGCAAAGGCAAAAGGACGATAGGAATGAACCGAAACAATGAGCTTATCCTTTGCACTGTCGCTCGGTAGCTTGAAACAATCGCTAAGAGCTGCGTCTGGGTTTGCGCTAAGGGCTGGGATTAAAACAAAGCGGCTTTCGTTCTTGCCACCAGATGCGCGGATTACATCAAGACAATCTTGCTCTAGCTTCAAAAGATACTCCGCACCCTCTCGGCAGATTTCGCTTTTCTCGTCGAATGTCCATTCGTAAGGTGTGCCTGTCAAACGCGGCTCGTTTAGCACTTCAAAAAGGAGCTTTTCGTTATAGCTGTTGTTGAATGTCGCACATATTTGAGTCCATACGGCTTTTAAGAACTTTGATGATTCAGAATAAGCGGCTTTTGTCGGGTGATAAAGAGCAGAACCCGCTGTAACTTCGCTTGCATTGGCTGCGTTGTCGTGGTGTGTGTTCAAGATGACGTAAAGCCCTGCGTCAAGCGACCAATCTACCACTTCTTTCACGCGAGAAATCCAAGCCGAATCAATCGTATAGTTCTCTGTGTCTGTGATGTGATTGTGCCAAGAAACAGGAAGACGAATTGTCTTAAATCCTGCCGCTGCAATGCCGTCAATCATCGCCTTTGTCGTCATTGGCTGAAACCAAGATGTTTCGCTCGTCAAATCCTTTGCGCCCGTCGCGTCGAGAGTGTTGCCCAAGTTCCAGCCGATAGCTACGCTTTTCGCTATCGCTGTGCTAGAGATATTTGCTATTGGCATTTTTCGCCTCCTGCTTAAAAGTTTTTTTGTGTCTACTATAGAAATCTGTTCGTGTCTCTAGTAGAAACCTATTCACGCTCCAGTAGAAATCTGTCGGTGTCTACAGTAGAAATCTGTTTGTTTCTCTAGTAGAAATCTGTTCACGCTACTAGAGAAATCTGCTCGTGTCCTACTAGGAAATCTGTTCGTGTCCTAGTAGGGCATCACTTTGTGTCCTAGTAGGAAAGCAGTTTGTGTCCTAGTAGGAAAGCAGTTTGTGTCCTAGTCAGGCATTCGCCTGCGCGCGAGAGAAAACAGGGATTGAGTCAATCGGAGCTTGTGCCGTGATTGTCTTTCCGCCGTCAATAATCTCTCCTGTGCGCTCGTCTTTCCACTTTCCAGCGGGCAAGTAAACTTCGCGGCTGTAGGTGTCGGCTGTGAGGATTGGTGCAACGAGATACTTTGAGCCAAACATATATTGGTCGCTCAAATCCCAGCATTTTTCGTCTTCAGGGAACTCGTAGAACATAGCGCGGAGTACAGGGCTTCCGTTCTCGCTTGCTTCTTTCATCACGCTTGCTGTGTAATCGCGCAATCTTTCGCGTAAAGCAATTTGCTTTTCAAAAATCTTCTGCGCTTCTTTGCCATAGCTCCAGATTTCGTTGTTTGCTCCCGTGAAAAGATAGCCGCCTCCGAAGTCGTTCGTGGAAAGTGGCGGAATGTCGTGCGGGTCGCGGTCGCCGTGTAAGCGCATAATCGGGGTATAAACTGCGAACTCGAACCAACGCGTTAAAAGATGAATAAACTTTTCGTCGTGGATATTGCCCCACATAAAGCCGCCTATGTCTGTGTTCCACCAAGCAATGCCCGAAAGCCCCATATTTATGCCTTCCGCCACGCTGTCGCGCAAACACTCGAACGAGCTTTGAATATCACCGTTCCAAAGCACTGTGCCGTATTTTTGGCTTCCTGCCCAACCGCAGCGCAAAAGATTAACGATGTCTTTTTTGCCGTCGGCTTTCATTCCGTCATAGAAAGCCTGTGCATAGCATTTTGGATAGAGATTTGACACCTTGAGAGCTGAGCCCAAAGAATAGCGGTAGTTGTCGAAGTCGTAGACCGTTAAATCTGGCTCTGCGTTGTCTAGCCAGAACATATCGATTCCGTATTTTAAGTAGCTTTCGCGACAGACATTATAGATAAACTCGCGTGCTTTTGGGTTGGTTGCGTCGAATGTGCTGCAGTCGCCGTTCCAGTTGTAAGTCTGCGGAGTGCCTCGCTCGGTGCGGACTAAAAGACCTGCTTCTGCCATTGGCGCGTAGTGTGAGCTTTTCATATCCACAGACGGCCAAACCGATACCATGACCTTTGTTCCCATTGCGTGAAGTTCGTCGCACATAGCCTTTGGGTCAGGCCAGTAATCGCTATCAAAGCCCCATTCGCCTTGACGCACCCAGTGGAAGAAGTCGATAACGATGACATCTAAGTGAATACCAAGCTCTTTGTATTTTCGCGCCACAGTCAAAACTTCGTCTTGAGTTCTGTAGCGGAGCTTGCACTGCCAAAAGCCTAGCAAATCTTTAGGCATTACTGGAGCGCGACCAGTTACGGCGGTGTAGTTCTTCAAAATGTCCTTTGGCGTGTCGTCGGCTGTAATCCAGTAATCCATCTCATCGCAGCAGCGGGCTTTCCATTCGGTGATGTTCTTTGCGAATTGTACGCTTCCGACAGCGGGATTGTTCCACAAAAAGCCATAGCCCAAAGACGATACAGCAAAAGGAATTGACACTTGAGAGTTTCTTTGAGCAAGCTCCAAGCTACAGCCTTTCAAGTCCAAGTAAGGCATTTGGTATTGACCCATACCAAAGATTTTCTCGCCGTCAGTTGCGTTAAAGCGCACTGTGAGCGAATACGCGCCGCCGATTACGCCCTTGAACTCTCTGTTTACGACCTTTAAGCACACGCTTTCTTTTGAAGCTCTGCCGTCATAGCAACGATGATATTCAGATAAAAGGAGCTTTTCGCTTTTTTCGCTTACTTTATAGAAAGAAAGAATACCGTTTGCGCTAACAACAGCCTTGATTTTGCCGTTTGTGATTGTCGCTTCATCGTCTGTGATGTTGATTTTGCAATTTGCCTTTTCGCATTGTTCGCTTAAAGCCCAATCGTTGCCAGAAAAAGAGCCGTCGAGCGTTGAGCGTACACGAAGCGAGTTTTCTCCCCAGCTTTCAATTTGTAGCTTTTCGCCGTTTTTGCAATAGACAAGAGCGTTTTGTGTTTTGTCAAAAGCCATACATTTCTCCAAAGTAAAAATAAAATACTAGAATATTATACACCGCTTTTCTGACTTTGCGACATTGATTTTTTTAGATAAAGACTTTAGTTTTTACAGCCTAAAAGAGAAAGAAAGTCATTATTGAGAAAGAGGGCTTTTTGGTCGTGAAAACAGCCTTGTGCTGTGTTAATGTAAATAGTAAGGTAATTTTATGCCTAGACATTTTATGTCTATTATCTTGAAATCCGCCAATGGCGGTGGAGGTCAACAATGGAAAAGTATTTTGATTTGACAGGTCAAGTTGCTGTTGTTACGGGTTGCTCAACGGGCTTGGGCGTGCAGATGGCGAAGGCTCTTGCAAATCAGGGCGCAAAGATTGTCGCGATTGCCCGCCGCAAAGAGAAAATCGACGCAGTTGCAAAAGAGATTAGCGACACTTACGGCGTGGAAACGCTTGCCGTTCAGTGCGACATCACAGACACCGAGCGTGTTAATGCGGCTGTTGACGAGATTGTGGCAAAGTTCGGCAGAATTGACATTCTCATAAATAATGCGGGAACTGGCGCGGTTGCTCCAGCCGAGGACATCACAGATGAGCAGTTTAACGGAGAGCTAAACGTAGACCTCGGCGGCACGTTCAAGATGGCGAGAGCTTGCGCAAAGAAAGCCATGATTGCGGCGAAATACGGGCGCATTATCAATATCGCTTCGATGTACGGACTTGTGGGAAACAAAGTCGCTCCTTGCTCTCCTTATCACGCAGCAAAGGGCGGTGTCGTGAACCTGACGCGAGGGCTTGCATCTGAATGGGGAAAGTACAACATCACGGTAAACGCGATTTGCCCAGGATATTTTTATTCACCGCTGACAAAGGAAACGCTAGATTCTGACTTCTTCCAGCAGAACGCAAAGACGATGATTCCGCTTTCTCGCTACGGCAACGAGGGCGAGCTAGACACGGCGGCAATCTTTTTGGCAAGCAAAGCCTCAAGCTATGTTACAGGCGTAATCCTCCCAGTTGACGGTGGTTACACAAGTATGTAACAGCCAATGGCTGTCTTGTAAAGCTAAGGCTGTTTTGTAAAGCCACGGTTGTCTTTAAGAATAAAGCCTGTTCTTTCACATAAAAAGGTGAGAGAACAGGCTCTTTTTATGTAAAGGCTATAAACAGCCTTTATTTGCCAGCTTTTTAACTTGCTCAAGCTCAAGTTCAGAGGCTTCTGCAATTTCCTCTAGCGTCAGCTTGTTCTTTTTAAGAAGTGTCTTTGCTATCTCTGTATTGCGCTCGGCTCTTGCTTCTTTTCTTGCTTCTTCTGCTTTTTCTCGTCCGTACTCTTCAAATGCTCTGCACACTGTTCTCACCTCCCCGTCAGCTTATTGTCGCCCGAAAAGACAATCGTCATAAAGTCGTCGTCCATAAGCCGTAAGCCTTGTATCCTCTCCCACATCTTCGGGTCTATGTCTTTTATGCAGCGTGTGTTTTTCTCTGTTTTTTGTTCACTCATCAACTTGAATTATAGCACAGCTATACTTATTTTGCTATGGCTGTTTATTAAGCAGAAAGATTTGTTTTTGGTTGTTTTTTTTTTGCAGTGTTAGAATGTCTAGTAGCCTTGTTTGGTTTAGCGAACGGGGGAACAACTTTTTTAGGGGGATTTCTTATGAAGAAATTTTTCTTACTTTTTGCAGCATCAGCTATGTTGTTTAGCTTTGTATCCTGCTCCAACGGTGACGACGACGATTCTACTTCAAATGATACTACAGCTGTAGTTGATAATTCATCTTCTACTGACAACAGCTCTTCTTCTAGCAGTGGCTCATCATCATCTGGTAGTAGCACAGTTACAGCGAACCCATTTACTGGTCACAAGTATGTATGTCTTGAAAATGGTCAAGACCCTGAATACAAATATTTCGACTTTACAAGCGACAAGATTGTTTCTAGTAGCAAGACAGATTACAAATATGAGTTTGACGCTACGACCATCACAATCAAGAGTAAAGCTAACGGTCAGCAACTTTACACTCTTGAATATTCTTTCAACAGCGACAAGAGCGTTTTGACAATTAAGGGTAGTGGCAACTACTCCACTATTAGCGGCAAATACACATCAACTGCTGTACTTCCAAACAATTCGTCTAACAATCCTTTCGTTGGCAATGTCTACAGAAGTACCGACACCACAAACCCTATGGCTTACTATCAGAACTTCCTGGAATTCACAACCGACTATCTTGTAAACTACTCTCACACCAACTATGTTTATAAGATTGTCAGTAACGAGGATCTCTATCTCTACAAAATTGATAATGTAAATTCAAGAGTTTACGCTCTTACCTATTCTTTTTATGAAGACGAAGGTAAAACAATGCTGGAAATCCACGGTGATAAAACTGGCTATTATGAGAAAGCTAATGAATAACAGCCATAGGTTGTGTTTCTGACAAAGCAGGCTGTGCTTTCAAAACAGGCTGTGCCTGTTCTTTCTCGGTAAGAGAGGGGCAGGCACAGCCTTTGTTTTTTAGACTAATTCATTGCCTTTATTATTCCGTCGGTGTCGATATAATAGCCACTGTTTGAAATCGCAAAAGTCGTATCTGTAAATGTAACTCCGTCGCTTGCTTCTACGAGTGCGATAGAGTTATCTAAAGGGAGGTCAACTGAAATTGTGGCAACAGAACGTGTTTTTGCCATAGTTAGAGCTGAGATAACGGTAATTCGAGTGTATAGCTTTGTTGAAACACCAGACTCCCCTTTGACATATACGTCATTGCTAGAAGGAATATATGCGCTTCCTCCGATTTGGAGCTTTGCCATATTACTAGAACTAGCGTAGTTCATAAAGACAGCTCCGCCTTGATATGTTGCAGTGTTACCGCTGATAGTGCCGCCTGTCATTATGAGATTACTGCCGTTACTGAGAAATATACCGCCACCTTGATATGCATTTGTATTGTTTTTGATTTCGCCGCCACTAAGTTCAAAGTCTATGCTCTGGTCAACATATACTCCAGCACCAGCAGATTCGCTTATTGGGCATTGGTTTCCCTCAATGCAACCGCCCGACATTGATGTAGTTTTTTCTGTGTATATGCCTGCTCCTCTTTGCGCATAGTTATAAGAGATGTTTCCGCTTGCAATCTTTAATGTGCCGCCAGTGCCTGTGTTGTAAATACCTGCGCCTTGGGCTGTGCTTGTGGTATAATTATGGCACACACCACCCGTCAATTCTGCTTCTGTGTCTATATCGCTGTAGCCAAGATACAAAGAGCCTGTGTTGTAAATACCTGCGCCGCCACTAGCAGCTGCATTGCTAGAAGATGTATTGTTTGCGCATGTTTTTGTGCTGTCTCCTACTAAAGCAGAGCCATACATAAACAAAGTGCCTTCGTTATAGATACCGCCGCCCTTTTGCATTGCAATGTTGTTTGTGATTACGCCGCCACTCATTCTAACGGTTGAGCCACTCGCTATATACACTCCACCTCCGTTCATACTTGATTCACAATTTGTGATTAGTACTCCGTCGCCAATCTCTACATTTCCTGCTACTGTTGAGCCTGCACAAACAGAAAGCCCGCCTGCGTTAACAGTAGTTTTACCAGTAATCTTGATGTTCTTTAGGATAATGGGGGTAGATGTTTGAATATCTAAGCCCCTACAGCTCTCTCCGCCGTTGAAAAATGCGCTTTCGTTGCTTCCTCCGTCAATAGTAAGAGAAGTGGCATAATTTTCTATATCATAAATCACATTCAGCTTATCATTTGTTGCAGTTATTTCGCCCGTAACGTAAAGAGTCCAAGCTGATTTTTTGTATTTTGCAAAGTGAGAAAGGGCTTTGTCTAGCGTTTTGTATGGTGCGCTTTCGCTTCCGTTTCCGCTGTCGTCGTTGCCTGTGGTTGCATTGAGGTAGACAACACGAGAGTTTTCGTTTAGAGTATAGTTTTCTTCTGTAGAGCTTGTAAGCCCCTTTACAATGCGAACTGTGGTTGTATAGGTGTTTAGCACTTCATCGCTACTTTCACCACCATAGAAAACTATTTTTGCGGTGTATTCTCCTGCTGTGATGTTGCTTCTTGAGAATGTTACGCTGTTGTCTGTGATAGTAAGCTCTTCGCCGTTATCGCTTGCGATGTTTGTGCAAAAGCCGACCGCCCTTTTTGCGCTTGTGCCCGTAAGGTTTAGCGTAATGCTAAAAGAGCCAGTTGTTTCATTTTGCGCAGTTAAGCTAAACGAAAGCCTAACCGCATCGTCCGTTGATATGCTTATGTTATCTTTTGTATCTGAAAAAGTAATGTCGTTTATTACTGTGCTGAGTTTGAAAGACCAAGTTCCTGTGTCTATAGCAATAGGTTTTTCTTCAAAAGAACTAAGAGAGCTGTTTTCTATAAGAGTTACAGTTTCGCCGCTTTTTGTTCCGATTAAAGTGAAAAGTGCGTTTTCTTTGTCTATCTGTGGCGAAACAGTACGGGGAGAGGCGAGAGAGATATAAATATATCCCTTTTTGCTCTCATTCTTTTCGTCTTCAAAAGAAAAGCCACTGCAAGAGACAAAAGCCGAAAGCAAAAGTGCCATAGCGAGTAACATATAAATAGAAAGAAAAGAGTGATGTCTATTCATATTTTCAAGTATAGCACAGAAATACAATATTTCAAGGCTTCGATTTAGTTTTCACTAGCTTCTCGTGCAATTTCCCATATTAAAAAAGCATTGTTTTTGATGTAGTTTTCTAAATCTAGAAGCTCATCTTCTGAAAAGCCATATGATTTAAAGAAGGTATTATTTGGAAGTTTCCCTTCTGCAAAATCAAATCCTCCTTTATTGTTAACTCTCTCAAAACGAAAATCAATTTCGTCAAAAATGCCCTTTTTGTGGATTTTGGAAAATGTAAGAACAATATCATCAACAGTACTATAGTAAATACTCATAAATGCCCCTTAGATACCGAAATATTTAACCCATCGTGTGATTATAGATTCTCGGTTTGCATAGATGTATTTTTCGATTTTATTCAATTCGTGGTCAGAAATAGAACCGTCATTATACGCTAGTGTTATCTCATCAGGTGTAACCCAAAATTTAGTCGCATTAGGACGTGGGTCTCCTTTACAGACGTGAATGTGCATTCTCTTTTCTTCATTTGACCAAAAAAAGAACTTAAAGCCTAAAAAATCTAACAATGCTTTTGGCATAATATCCTCTTAGTGAAAGATATTATAGCATATATTCTCAATATGCGCTATTGCTAGAATATTGTCTGTCTTATCCACTGTCTGTGGATAGGCGTATCCATTGCCTGTGGATACGCGAGGAAAGGGTGTGTGGATAGGCGTATCCATTGCCTGTGGATAGGCGAGGAAAGAGTGTGTGGATAAGGGCAGAAACTAGATTTGCCTTAGTGAAAATCTTTTTCTACAAGCAAAACAATCTTTACAATAATTAAATTTACAAATTCTTTTACGGCGGTTATACTGTTTATAGAAGCATATCTTTAATGTAAAGGAGATATTCACATGAAAAAGGTTCTTGTCTGCAAGGAAAAAGACGAGCGCGAAACTCGCGTGGCTCTTGTTCCGGACGATGTGAAGAAACTTAGCGCGCTGGGCTTTGAAATCAAGGTCGTTAAGGGCGCGGGAGTTAAGAGCGGTTTTGGCGATGAGGCGTACACAAAAGCGGGTGCGCTTCTCGTTGAAAAGGAAGAAGATGCTTATGCGGACAGTGAAATCATTGTGCGCATTATGAAGCCTGAGAGCATTGAGGGTATCAAAAGCGGCACGCTGCACTTGAGCTATATGGACCCTTTCAACAACAAGGAGCTTTTGGACAAGTTCGCTTCTTCAGGCATTCAGGCGGTCTCTCTTGAGATGATTCCGCGCAGCACTTTGGCGCAAAAGATGGACGTGCAGTCCTCACAGACTTCGCTTGCGGGCTATGTTGCGGTTTTGAACGCAGCGGCGAGATTGCCGAAGATTTTGCCGATGATGGTTACTCCTGCGGGCACGATTAACCCTGCGCGTGTGTTTATCATCGGCGTCGGTGTGGCGGGCTTGCAGGCGATTGCGACGGCGAAACGCTTGGGCGCGCGCGTTGACGCATTCGACACCCGCCCTGTCGTTGAGGAGCAAGTAAAGTCGCTGGGTGCTTCATTCGTGAAAATCGACCTCGGCGAGATGGGTCAGACTTCACAAGGATATGCAAAGGAGCTCACTCCTGAGCAGATTGCAAAGCAAAAAGAAGCGCAGGCAAAAGTGTGCGAGAAGGCGAACATCGTTATCACTACGGCGAAGGTGTTCGGACGAAAAGCGCCTCGCCTCATTGAAAAGAACGTGCTTGACCGAATGCAGCCAGGTTCTATTGTTGTGGATATGGCTTGCTCGACGGGCGGAAACGTTGAAGGCTCAAAGCTATTCGAGAACGTTGTTACAGAAAACGGCGTTACGATTATGTCGGGCGATTTATTGGAGCGACAAGTGCCTTACGACGCAAGCAAGATGTTCTCAGGCAACATCACGGCTTTTCTCACTCACGCAGGCTTTTATGACAAGGAAGCCAAAGAGTTCAAGGTCAATCTTGAAGACGAGATTATGAAAGGCTGCTTGCTCACCAAAGACGGCGCAATAATCCACGAGAGATTTAAGCAGGCGTAGCCTGTTTTGTAAGGCATAGCTTGTTTTGTAAGGCATAGAGCTTGTAAGGGCATACGGATAAAATTATGGGAATGTGTGGAAACTATATTTCGGTTACGAATGAGGAGCTCAAGGCTGTTCAAGACGGCAAGGCTGATATTTTTGAGCTTTGCAAGACTGAAGGCAGGTCTGTGACCGACATCGACAAGGCTTGGGATATGATGAGTTTCACTTTTACGGGGGAACATTTCGGAATGGGAAACTCAGCGGAATATCTTGTTGTTCCAATGATTATAGACCAAATGCTTGATGAGTATTCCGAAGAGGGAATCAATGCGTATTGGCTCACTCAAGCGCAGGTCAAAGAAGCATCTGCTTTTTTGGCTGACATCGATGAAGTAAAGCTCAAGGCGAACTTTGACCACGATGAGCTTGTGGCAAACGAAGTCTACGGCGCAGAAGATGGACGCGCTGAGGAAGACTTTTCGTATATGAAAGAATATGTTTTCTCACTGAGGGATTTCTACAAGAAAGCGGCAGAGGAAAACAAAGCCGTTATCTTTTGGATTTGTTAAATATTGATACCGTCTTGTACGGTTGGAGAAAAATATGGATATAATGCTTATTTTCGTATTTGTTATTGCGGCGTTCTTGGGCTTGGAACTCATCGCTAAAGTTCCGAGTCAGCTTCACACGCCGCTTATGAGCGGAACAAACGCGATTTCTGGTATCACGGTTGTCGGTGCAATCTCGATTACGGCTCTCGCGGTGAAAATCGGGGGAACGGTCGGCTCTGTTTTGGGCTTTTTGGCTATCGTGTTTGCGACAATCAACGTTATCGGCGGCTATATGGTTACTGACCGTATGCTCGGTATGTTCAAGAAAAAGGACACAAAGGCAGGTAAATAAATGAGTGATACAGCAATTAAAATTCTTTACATGGTGTCTTGTATCTTCTTTATCCGCGGCATTAAGTTGCTAGGAAAGACGGACACAGCGCGAAAGGGAAATGCATATTCTGCGGTCGGTATGCTCATCGCTGTCATTACGGTTTTGTGCGAGCAGGGCGTAATCGGCTCTTGGAACTCAAACCCATTGCAAAACGGCTACTGCTGGATTATCGCGGCTGTTCTTGTGGGAACGATTATCGGCGCGATTTGGTCAAAGAAAGTCAAGATGACTGGAATGCCTGAGCTTGTTGCGCTTTTCAACGGCTTCGGCGGCTTGTCTTCGCTCCTTGTGGCTATCACGCAGTATGTGGCGTATGTTTCAGACTCAAGCGCACAGCCAAAGGGTGACGCTTTCACATCGATTTCGCTCGGTCTTACGATTGCTATCGGCGCGGTGGCGTTCACGGGTTCTGTCGTGGCTTGGGGAAAGCTTTCGGGCAAGGCGTTCAAGAAGAACGTGGCAATTCCTGCAAAGAACGCGATTAACGGCATTTTGTGCGTGGCGGGTCTTGTGGCTATCGTCTCTTATGCGATTTTGGGCGACGCTGAAATCGAAAAGTGCGCGATTATCGCAACAACGGCGATTTTCTTGCTCTTGGGCTTCACAATGGTTTTGCCAATCGGCGGCGGCGATATGCCTGTTATCATCTCGTTCTTGAATGCGCTTTCTGGCTTGGCTGCGGCTTTCGCGGGCTTCGCTATCAACAACACAGTTCTCGTTGTTTCGGGCTGTCTTGTTGGCGCGTCTGGCTTGATTTTGACATTGATTATGTGCAAGGCGATGAACCGCACTTTCGCAAGCCTTTTGTTCAAGAGCTTTGGCGGACAGAAGAAGAAGGGCGCGACAGGTCCTGCAAAAGAGCCGAAAGCGATGAGCGTAGAAGACGCTTATATGATTTTGGAAGCAGCAAAGAACGTCGTCTTTGTTCCGGGCTACGGTATGGCGGTTGCTCAGGCACAGCACGCAGTCAAGGAGCTTTGCGACAAACTCGAAGCGAACGGCGCGGAGGTCAACTTTGCGATTCACCCTGTTGCTGGTCGTATGCCGGGACACATGAACGTTCTTCTTGCCGAGGCGAATGTGCCGTATGAGCAGCTCAAGACAGCCGACGAGATGAACCCGCAGATGAGCAATGTCGATGTTGCGATTGTTATCGGTGCAAACGACGTTGTTAACCCTGACGCAATCAACGACGAAAGCTCTCCATTGTATGGTATGCCAATCGTGAACGCTCACGAGGCTCGCACGGTCTTTGTCTTGAAGAGAGGTAAAGGCACGGGCTTCTCTGGCGTGGAAAATCCGCTTTTTACGAACGACAACACGGTAATGATTTACGGAGACGCAAAAGCGACGGTGAGCGCGCTGGTGTCTGAGTTCAACTCGGATTAGTTTTTTAGCGATAAAACACGCAGAGAGTTAAAAAAGCAATCTGCGTGTTTTTATTTTTTTTCACTTTGCGCTTGCAAAAGAGAAGAGTAAAGACCTCCCTTTTCCAAAAGCTCTTCGTGCGTGCCAGACTCGGCGATAATACCGTTTTCAATCACTGCGATTTTGTCAGCTCCTCGAATTGTGCTTAAGCGGTGCGCGATGACGAATGTTGTGCGACCGCGCGAAAGCTCTGCAAAGCTCTTTTGAATACGCACTTCTGTGGCAGTGTCGAGCGCGCTTGTGGCTTCGTCTAAAATCAAAATCGGGGGATTTTTCAAAAAAATACGCGCAATCGAAACCCTCTGCTTTTGTCCGCCAGAGAGTTTAATTCCTCTCTCGCCCACAATCGTGTCAAAGCCGTTCGGAAATGCTTCGATGTCCTGCAAAATCTCTGCTCTCTGCGCTGCTTCTATGATTTCCTCGTCTGTAGCGTCGGGCTTACCGTAAGCAATGTTGTCGCGGATTGTGCCTGCAAAAAGGAATACGTCTTGCTGAACAATGCCGATTTGTTTTCTCAAAGAAGAAAGCGCAAAGTCTTGAATATCAATGCCGTCAATAGTGATTTTACCAGATGTTACATCATAGAAGCGCGGAAGCAAGCTGCAAATAGTGGTTTTTCCGCCACCAGAAGTGCCGACTAAAGCGATTGTTTCTCCAGCTTTGACGCTTAAATTTACGTTTGTCAGAACAGGAAGCTCTTTTGTGTAAGAAAAATCGACACTGTCAAATTCGATGTTGCCCTTTGCTCTTTCAATCTCTAAAGCGTTCGGCTTTTCAAAAGTGCTAGAGTCGTTTCGCATAATTTCTGCAAAGCGCAAAAATCCTGCAATGCCTACAGAAAACTGCTCGATTAAACCTGTAAGTCGCTTGACTGGCTGCAAGAAGGCTGTTACAAAAAGCTCGGCTGCAAGCAAATCGCCTAAAGTCATTTCACCTTTCATCACAAAAAAGCCACCTGCTCCTAGCACAACTACGCCCATAATGCTAGTTAAAAAATCTTTTCGGAATAAAAAAGCTGCCATCGCTTTGTAATACATTGATTTAGCTTCAAAGAAACGCTGATTACTTTGAGCAAATTTCTTCTGTTCAAAGTCTTCGTTTGAAAATGCCTTTGTTACTCTGATTCCCGAAATTGCGCTTTCGATGTCGCTATTGATTGCGCCTGTTACGGCTTTTACACGTCGGCTCGTGTCAATCATAGATTTTCGTGCAAGTAGCATTACGACAAGCATGAGCGGGAATGTGATAAAGACGATTATGGAAAGTTGCCAACATACGCGGAACATTATCACGAAAGAGCCGATAAGCGTTAGCGCGGAGATTAGCAAGTCTTCAGGACCGTGGTGCGCCATCTCGCTGATTTCAAAGAGGTCGGTAGTAATTCGGCTCATAATCTTTCCTGTGCGTTCTGCGTCAAAAAACGAAAAACTCTGCCTTTCTATGTGCTGAAAGATGTCGGCGCGCATATCGGTTTCTACCAAAACACCAAAAATATGCCCGAAATACGTTACAAAAAACATCGCTGCTGTGTGCAAGAGAAAAGCAAGCGCACAAACTGCGATAACTAGCGCAAAAAGGCGAAGCGTCTGCTCTGGTGCGCTTTGGTATTGCGGTAAAAGAGAGTTGATTGTCCAGCGCGATACGGCAGGGAACGCAACATCGACTGCGGCGACGAAAATAGCGCAGAACAAATCAGCGACGAATAATTTTTTGTGTGGCTTGAAATACGACAAAAAGAGAGCAAGGTTTGATTTAGGGAGAGTTTTCTGTGTGTTCATAATATTTTAAGATTATAGCTTTTCTTGAGGCGTTTTGTAAAGAGATTGTACTTAATGCAGTTGTAACAAAAGTTTTACTAGACGCGACGAGAAAAAATTTAGTAAAGTATCATCAAAGCTCGTTGCGGGAGTCTGCCGCTACCCAATCATTTTGGTCAATCGTTTCATTTTAGGAGAACTCTATGAAACACACTCTGTTGGGGGCAGTGGCACTTTTGTCTTGTGCGCTTTTCGTCTGCTCCTGCGCATCAAATCAATCACAAACAACATCAAAACCTCTTGTCAGCACAATCGCGGAAAGTTTCGGCGACGGTCAGAAAGTGTCTGCTGTCATTTTGGAATATGCAAAAGAAATCGACACTTCTTCAGTAACCTTCGAAACATACAGCGTTGAGGGAAGAAAAATCGAAGCGTTGGATTTTGAGGGAAACACGGTAAAAATCCGCCTTGTCTACGAAAACAAATGGGACAAAACTGACGGAAAATTGCCA
>Ga0310695_10008031_pt1 | contig 16538 bp, 20 predicted proteins | sample RumenRJG_04DNA_FD_203882 | JGI IMG/M metagenome (GOLD analysis project Ga0310695, IMG submission 203882) | Bovine rumen microbial communities from Lethbridge, Alberta, Canada - RJG_04 (v2) (version 2) | ecosystem: Host-associated > Mammals > Digestive system > Stomach > Rumen | place: Canada...
ACGCAGGCAAGCTCAAGAGCTACATTCAGCTTTGCCTTGCGATGAGCCAGATGGCAAAAGACCTGCGCAGCGCAAGCCCGAAGGAACAGCAGAAGGAAAACAAAAAGTTCGCGATGCGGACTTGGCTGATGAGAATGGGCTTCATTGGCGACGAGTTCGCCACCGCAAGAGAAACCCTGACGCAGAACCTTACCGGCGACAACGCCTTCCGATTCGGCAGACCTTGAGGGAAGCCGAATCCCAGCCGCCAACCACGGCGGCTGGGGCGGCAAGCCGCACACAGCGCCCACGTTGCCCCGTGTGGGGCGGGACGGGTATCCTCCAAGTAACTGCCCCTTTCGGTAAAAAGCCCTACACGGGCGCACACGGCGCAAACAGCGGCAAGGCATATACTACACAAAGAACGGTGCATTTTCCCCCACGATGTTTTGTACATTTAGCGGCTTGCTATATCCTCCGAAAAGAGTTAATATGTGACTACCGGAACGGAAAACGACCGGAAAACAAACACGGAGGTACGAACAATGAGCAACATCGAATGGGGAACGGAAACCGACAAGAAGCTGGAGCAGATCGCAATGGACGCCGACTTCGCACTGGAGCAGCGCGGCGGGCTGGACACTCGCAGGAACGACACCGAGGACTTCATCGAGCTGAGCGTCTGGGGCATCCGCGAGATGCTGCGAAAGGCATACGAACTGGGTAAGGCGGAACGCTGATCCGCCGCCTTTCCCCACCTGCCGCCTGCGGGCGGCTTAGGGTGGTAGAAGGAGCCTTCCTTCGGAAAGGACGATTGACATGGAAAAGAAGAAGTACTACCTTGCCTACGGCTCGAACCTGAACATCCGCCAGATGCGATACCGCTGCCCCGGCGCAAAGCCCATCGGCATCACGGTGATCCCCGACTACGAGCTGCTTTACAAGGGCAGCAAGACCGGCGCGTACCTGACCATCGAACCGAAGAAGAACAGCATTGTTCCGATCGCGGTCTGGGAAGTCACCGCCGACGATGAGAAGCGGCTGGACGCCTACGAGGGCTGCCCGACCTTCTACTACAAGAAGGAAGTCCGCCTGCCGGTGAAGCTGGCAAGTGGCAAGACCAAGAAGCTGACCGCCTTCGTGTACATCATGCATGAGGAACGCAGCCTCGGCATTCCGTCGCTTGCCTACATCCGCACCTGCGAGGAAGGCTACCGGAACTTCGGCTTCGACACCAAGTTCCTCGATGCCGCCTACGAGATCAGTGCAAAGGAGGTACAGCGATGAAAGACCGCAACAACGTGCCTCGCGTCTGCCCGAAATGCGGGCAGGCGTACACCGCACGACCAGCTCTTTCCCGCGTGGATAACAGCCCGATCTGCCCCGATTGCGGAACGCGTGAGGCACTTGAAAGCATCGGCGTCGGACGCGAGGAACAGGACAAGATTCTCGGCATCATCCACGAGAAGTACGAAGGCGAAGAATAAGGCGCACAGAGCCGCCACGTTGCAACGTGTGGCGCGGGACGGGTATCCTCCAAACGGTATCCCTTTCGGTAACCCGCCCCACACAGGGCGCGTGTGCGGCTCTCTTGCGATGTACAATTCAACGGCTGTTCCGCCGCGATGTTTGTCACATTTATTTTGCCGATATTGCTTGATATATCCTCGGTTCAGAGTTAATATGTCACTACCGCAGGAGAAGCGGAATAAACACAAAGGAGCATTCACATGAACATTTTAGTTGTTGAACCGGGCAAGCGCCCCTACGCAAAGGAGATCAGCGGAGAGCTTGAAAGCCTGCAGCAGACGGTCGGCGGATACATTCAGGCGATTTACCCCTTCGACAATCCGGTCGCGCTGGTGTGCGAGGAGGAAGCCCTCTACCATCCGGAGCAGAAGTGGAACCGCCCGATCAAGGGCTACGGCGTCATCAAGGGAACCTTCTTCCTTTGCGGCTTGGGCGAGGATGACTTCACCGACCTGCCGCAGGAGCTGACCGAGAAATACACGGAGTTCTTCCGGCAGGCATACGATTTCGTACTGGTCGGCAACATCCTGATGCCGATTCCCCTGAGCGAATAACAGAAAAGCGGCGGGTGTAATATACACAACACCCGCCGCACATTTTCCCCGTATCTTCTGTAGTTTTAGCGGCTTGCTATTATTCGCATTCAGAGTTAATATGTACACAACGGAAGGGCAAAGCCCGCCGGAAACTACGAAACACGGAGGAAAAAACAATGATCAGCTACGGATTGGCAAAGGCAAGAGCGATGGCAGGCAGAGACGACTGGAACGAGCGCGAGGCAATCAAGAGCGCCACGATCCTTTGGTACGACACCGAGGACGAGGGCTACGAGCTGGAGATCGAGAACGAGGACGACCTCGACGCAGAGGACTTCAGGGCTTGGGTTGAGGAGAACGCCGACAGCCTTGCGCAGGAGGACGCCGCCGCAAACGGAACGACCTTCGAGGGCATCGAGGAGATCGAGTACGAAACCGAATGGATCGACGACGATGCACTTTTTGACGAAGACTACGCAGCCGCCTGCGAAAGCGAATGGGAATGGATGACCGGCAGATGAGCCGGTCGCCCCACCGGGGCGGCACAGCGCCGCCCTGTGCGCGGGCAGCAGGTTCCGCGCAAACGGATGCCAGCAGAAATAGCGCCCCACACAGCGCATTTACGCGGCTCCTGCGGGCGGGCGTAAAGTACACAAACAAGCGGAAAATACCGCAGCGATCATTGTTATTACTCACACTTGATATATCCGCCGTTTAGAGTTAATATGTGTACAACGGAAGGGCAAAGCCCACCGAAAACTACGAAAAACGGAGGAAAACACTATGTGGCATGAAGGTACGATTGGAGTTCCGAAGGGAGACGGCAAGTACACGGTCGTTCATTACTGGGTGAAAGCCTACGACGAGGGCAGCCAGTACGGAATCGAGGGCGGCAGGATCAGCAAGGCAACGCTGAAGATCAGCGGAGAGGTTGTTTACAACTACGACCGGGGGCTGGATGTTCCGCCGCAGAACGAGGCAGCGGAAATGGCGCTGGCGATCCTGATGCACGAATACAACTAAAAACACGAAGGCGGCTACCGGAAGGCAGCCGCTTTTCTCATGGAGGTGAGGCACTTGCGAAAGCTGAAAGATTATACACCGACGCAGTTCATGGCGGAGGATTCCCATTACGACAAAGCCGCCGCCGACTACGCTGTCCGGTTCATCGAGTGCCTTGCCCATACGAAAGGTACATGGGCGGGAAAGCCGTTCGAGCTGATCGACTGGCAGGAGCGCATCATCCGTGACCTGTTCGGTGTTCTGAAGCCCAACGGCTACCGGCAGTTCAACACGGCATACATCGAGATTCCAAAGAAGAACGGCAAGTCCGAGCTTGCCGCTGCGGTCGCCCTGCTGCTGACCTGCGGTGACGGCGAGGAACGTGCCGAGGTCTACGGCTGCGCTGCCGACCGACAGCAGGCTGCGATCGTGTTCGATGTCGCCGCCGACATGGTGCGGATGTGTCCTGCGCTGAATAAGCGCGTCAAAATCCTGACGTCGCAGAAGCGCATCGTGTACGTCCCGACCAACTCCTTCTATCAGGTGCTTTCCGCCGAGGCATACAGCAAGCACGGCTTCAATATCCACGGAGTCGTGTTCGATGAACTGCATACCCAGCCAAACAGGAAGCTGTTTGACGTTATGACAAAAGGCTCCGGCGATGCCCGAATGCAGCCGCTGTATTTCTTAATCACCACAGCAGGCACGGACACCAATTCCATCTGCTACGAACAGCACCAGAAGGCGCAGGATATTCTCGAAGGGCGCAAGATCGACAAGACCTTCTATCCCGTCATCTACGGCGCTCCCGATGATGCCGACTGGACTTCTCCGGAGGTGTGGAAAAACTCGAATCCGTCCCTCGGTGAGACCATCGGCATGGATAAGGTGGAAGCCGCCTGCGAATCCGCCAAGCAGAATCCCGGCGAAGAAAACGCCTTCCGGCAGCTCCGTCTGAATCAATGGGTGAAGCAGACTGTCCGCTGGATGCCGATGCACAAATGGGACGCCTGCAAGGTTGATTTCGACGAATCACTGCTGGAAGGGCGTGTATGTTATGGCGGTCTCGACCTCTCGTCCACGACGGATATCACCGCATTCGTGCTGGTGTTTCCGCCGACCGACGAGGACGACCATTATTATATTCTGCCGTACTTCTGGCTGCCGGAGGAAACGCTTGACCTCCGCGTCCGGCGCGACCATGTTCCTTATGACCTCTGGCAGCGGCAGGGCTTTCTGATGACGACCGAGGGCAACGTCGTTCACTACGGCTTCATCGAAAACTTCATCGACGAACTGGGTACACGGTTCAATATCCGGGAGATCGCCTTCGATCGCTGGGGCGCTGTGCAGATGTCGCAGAACCTTGAGGGGCTGGGCTTCACGCTGGTGCAGTTCGGTCAGGGCTACCGTGATATGTCGCCGCCGACCAAAGAGCTGATGAAGCTGACACTGGAGCAGAAGATCGCCCACAACGGGCATCCGGTGCTCCGCTGGAATATGGACAACATTTTCATCAAGCGTGATCCGGCGGGCAACATCAAGCCGGACAAGGAAAAATCCACGGAGAAGATTGACGGAACGGTCGCCACGATCATGGCTCTCGATCGTGCAATCCGCTGCGGGAACGACTCCGGCGACAGCATTTATGACAGCAGGGAGATGCTGGTTCTGTAGAGCTACAAATTAGAATTTAGCGGCTATACATAACTGCATTTTCTTCTATATGGCTGACAGATATAAACCAGTTGAATTTTGAAGAAACGATATAAAAATCACCAAGATAATACATCTCATTCAGAACAGAAAACATTTCATTGATTTCTCCCTCATATACCCATCCGTCATAAAGTATCAAAAAAAGCTTCGTTTCATTATCAGGTATTGCTGATTTTATCGTACTCATGTATTCATACCAGTTACCCGTTCTTAAAATACAATCTATAGTTTCTTCTTTTAGCTCAGATTGAAAGTGCATTCTGTTAATTGCTAATGACCTTGGATTAGCAGGAAAGTTTTTGATGTCGGAAAAAGAAAAAAAGAACTTTTGGAGTATATCAACATAATTTATCTTTGAAAACTCATGAAAGCGTTTTCGGTCAATCTGCTTTTCCTTGATTATTTCTTCGATATCATCTCTATAAAAATTATCTTTATGCTTTTCACTCGTGTTAAAGACTTCATATTCCACACTATCATCTTCTTTCGCTAAATTCCGATTTACAGCGGAAACCTCCGCTTTTCCATATTATATCATACACCCATAGAAAAAGTCAACCGAAAGGAGCTGATGCACATGGGCATTTTCAGCGGACTGTTCCGGTCGAGGGACAAGCCGAAGGACAGCTACGACAGCCCGTCCTACAGTTATTTCTTCGGACGGACACAGGCAGGTAAGCGTGTCAACGACCGCACGGCAATGCAGATCATAGCAGTTTATGCCTGCGTGAGAGTGCTGTCGGAGGCGATCGCACAACTGCCCCTGCACGTTTACCAATACACTGATAACGGAAAAGAGCGAGTGCCGAAGCACCCACTATATTTTTTGCTGCATGACCAGCCGAATCCCGAAATGACATCGTTTGTGTTCCGGGAAACGCTGATGGCGCATCTGCTGGTCTACGGCAATGCCTATGCGCAGATCATCCGAAACGGCAGAGGCGATGTCATCGGACTGTATCCGCTGATGCCGGATAAGGTGCGTGTTGACCGTGACGATCGCGGCAGGCTCATTTACCGCTACAGCCGGTACGACGAACACAACCCGAATTTCAAGCAGCAGGGCGAGATCATTCTGCCGATGGAACAGGTGCTGCATATTCCGGGACTGGGCTTTGACGGTCTGGTCGGATACAGTCCCATTGCAATGGCGAAGAACGCACTCGGTCTTGCGGTAGCCTGTGATGAGTATGGCTCGTCCTTCTTCGCAAACGGCGCAGCGCCTTCTGCGGTGCTGGAGCATCCGGGCGTGATCAAAAATCCGGAGCGTGTGCGTGAGGCTTGGCAGCGGGCGTATGGCAGCAGCAATGCGCATAAAACTGCGATCTTGGAGGAGGGCATGAAATACACGCCTATCTCTATTCCAAACAACGAGGCGCAGTTCCTTGAAACCCGAAAGTTTCAGATCGAGGAAATTGCCCGCCTGTATCGCGTACCGCTGCATATGATCGGCGACCTCGACCATGCTACGTTCAGCAACATCGAGCATCTGTCGCTCGAATTCGTAAAATACACCCTTGATCCGTGGCTGGTACGCTGGGAACAGGGACTACAAAAAGCGCTTCTTTCGGATTCCGAAAAGGGGCGCTATTTCATTAAATTCAATGTGGAAGGACTGCTTCGCGGCGACTATGCAAGCCGTATGCAGGGCTATGCGACTGCAAGACAGAACGGCTGGATGTCGGCAAACGATATCCGTGAGCTGGAGGATATGAACGCGATCCCCGATGAGGAAGGCGGCAATCTGTATCTGGTGAACGGCAGCTTCACAAAGCTGGAGGACGCAGGCGCTTTCGCAGAGAAAGGAGGAAATGCAGATGAATAAGTTCTGGAACTGGGTACGCAATGAAGACACCGGCGCTGCCGAGCTGATCTTCAACGGACCGATTTCGGAAGACACATGGTTCGGCGATGAGATCACGCCTGCCATGTTCCGTAACGAGCTTTCAAAGGTCAGCGGCGATCTCACTGTCTGGCTGAATTCTCCCGGTGGGGATGTGTTCGCCGCTTCGCAGATCTATACCATGCTCCGCAATCACAAGGGCAAGGTCACGGTCAAGATCGACGGCATTGCGGCAAGTGCCGCTTCTGTCGTTGCTATGGCTGGCGACGAAACCCTCATCGCACCGACGGGAATGCTTATGATCCATAATCCTTCGACGGTCGCTTTCGGCAATAAGGAAGCGATGCAGAAGGCAATCGAGCTGCTTGACGAGGTCAAGGAGAGCATCATCAACGCCTACGAGGAAAAGTCCGGTCTGAGTCGCAGCAAGATCGCCCGCATGATGGACGAGGAAACTTGGCTGAATGCGAAAAAAGCGCAGTCCCTCGGACTGGTGGACGGTATTCTTTTTGCGGGCAGCGCTCCGCAGCCGAAACCGGAGGAAGAACCCGATGAAGATACACCGGAGGAGGACGAGCCGAAGGAGGACACCCTCACGGCAATGTCCTATTCCCGTGCAGCAACCATGCAGAGCCTGATGCAGAAGGTCTCTGCGGAACACAAAGGTACACCCGTAGATCAGCTCATGAGTCGGCTGAACCTGCTGAAATACTGATTGGAGGTATGTATAATGACTATTCAGGAACTTCGTGAAAAGAGAGCGAAGGCGTGGGATACCGCCCGTGACTTCCTCGACAGCAAGAGACAGGCAGACGGTACGCTTTCCGAGGAGGACAGCAAGACCTACGATGCAATGGAAGCTACCATCGTCAACCTCGGCAAGGAAATCCAGCGCATGGAGCGTCAGGCAGAGATTGAAGCGGATATGGCGAAGGCTACCACTTCTCCGATTTTGACTGCGCCTGCGGCACAGAACACCGAGCCGGAAAAGACCGGAACCGCATCTGCTGCATACAGTGATGCCTTCTGGAACAGCATCCGCAACCGCAACTGGATCGATGTGCGCAACGACCTTCATGTCGGCACGGACACTGAGGGCGGCTATCTTGTGCCGGATGAATTCGAGCGCAAGCTCATCGAGGCGCTTGAGGAGGAGAACATCTTCCGCCAGATGGCAACGGTTATCAAGACCAGTTCCGGCGATCGCAAGATTCCGATCGTTACCTCGAAGGGCGATGCGGTCTGGATGGATGAGGAGGAGCAGTACACGCTTTCCGATGACACCTTCGGTCAGGCATCGCTCTCCGCATACAAACTCGGTACAGCGATCAAGATTTCCGAGGAACTTCTCAACGACAGCGTGTTCGACCTCCCGTCCTACATCGCCCGTGAGTTTGCCCGCAGAATCGGCGCAAAGGAGGAGGAAGCCTTCTTCATCGGCAACGGCACCGGTAAGCCTACCGGCATCTTCAATGCGACCGGCGGCGCACAGGATGGCGCGACTACCGCAGGCGCAAGCATCACATTCGATGATGTCATGGAGCTTTTCTATTCGCTCCGCAGCCCGTACCGCAAGAAGGCAGTCTGGGTGCTGAACGACAGCACTGTCAAGGCACTTCGTAAACTGAAGGACGGAAACGGCAACTACATCTGGCAGCCTTCCGTTGCGGCAGGCGTACCCGATACGATTCTCAACCGTCCTTACAAGACTTCCAGCTATGTTCCGGAGATCGGCGCTGGCAAGAAGTGTATGGCGTTCGGTGATTTCAGCTACTACTGGATCGCTGACCGTTCCGGTCGTACCTTCAAGCGCCTGAATGAGCTGTTCGCTATGACCGGTCAGGTCGGCTTCCTTGCAATGGAGCGTCTTGACGGCAAGCTCATTCTCCCCGAAGCAATCAAGACACTCAAGGTCAAGAGTGGCAGCGGTGCATGATCACTCTGGCTGAGACGAAAAACTATCTTCGTGTGGATCATACAGAGGATGACAAGCTCATCCTCTCGCTGATCGACACTGCCAAGCGACTGGTGCAGGATGTCGGCAGAATGGACGAGCAGGCACTTGCGGTCAATGAGGAAACCACCCGGCAGGCTATGCTGTATACTGTTTCTTACCTCTATGAGAACCGCAATACTGCCGATTACCACAAGCTGACGCTGACGCTCCGGGCGCTTTTATTTGCGCAGCGTGAAGGGGTGATCTGATGGAGATCGGAACGCTGAATCAGCGCATCGCCCTGCTGGAACACAGCACGAAGATAGACGGTATCGGCAACCACAAAGCCCGGTGGGAGGAAGCATTCTCCTGCTGGGCTGCCGTGTCCGTAAAGACATCGACGGAAACAACCGAGGCTGGCGTGACGCAGGAAGTCGTATCGCTGGAATTCACTGTCCGGCAGACACCCGATACCAAGCGCATCAATACCACCACGCACAAGCTGCGCTTCCGTGGTCTGGTGTATGATATCACCGGTGTGCTGCCGAATTATAAATCACTCGACTATATGAAAATCACGGCGGGTACACGAAAGGCTGGTGAGCAGGATGACTTCGATTGATGATATGGCTGCGGAGATCATGCGCGGTCTGACGGAATATGCAGACCTTGCCGATACAGCCATGAAAGCCGCTGTGAAAAAGACAGCGACGGAGGTCAAGAAGGAAATCTCCGCCAATGCTCCGAAGCGTACCGGCAAGTACCGCAAAAGCTGGGCGACGAAGAAAACGAAGGAGAACAGCCATACGCTTGAAATGACCGTTCACTCGAAAGACCGCTACCAGCTTGCGCACCTGCTTGAAAAAGGTCATGCAAAGCGGAACGGCGGACGTGTATCCGGCAAGCCGCATATCGCCCCTGCGGAAGCGCACGGCGAGGAAATGCTCACGCAGCTTATCGAGGAGGCGCTGTCATGACCTATGAAGAAATCAATGAAATGATGCAGGAGATCGGGATGCCGTTCGCCTATCATCATTTTGCCGAGGGCGAGTCTCCGAAACCGCCCTTCCTTATATTCCTCTCTCCCGGCGAGGACACATTCGGCGCGGATAACCTGATGTATTACAGCTTCAAGCAGCTTGATATTGAACTGTATACGGATGAGAAGTCGCCCGATACGGAAAGCCGCGTGGAGGAAGTGCTGACGCAGCACAATATCTATTACACGAAAACAGAAACCTACATCGAGAGCGAACAGCTCTACGAGGTCTTATACGAAATGGAGGTATAACAATGGCACTGCAGAAAAACAAGGTGAAGTTCGGTCTGAATAAGGTGCATTGGGCTAAAATCACGGCATGGAGCGATGACGGCGTTCCGACCTTCGCAACGCCTGTGCGCCTGCCCGGTGCGGTATCGCTTTCCATCGATGCCAACGGCGAAAACGAGAACTTCTACGCTGACAACAGCGTTTATTATGTCATCAACAACAACGCAGGCTATGATGGTGATCTGGAGGTCGCGCTCATCACCACCGACTTTGCAACGGCGATTCTCGGCGAACAGCTTGATGCAAAGGGCGTTCTGGTGGAGCGCAACGATGCAGAAACATCGCAGTTCGCACTCATGTTCGAGTTCGACGGCGACAAGAACCACATCCGTCATGTTCTGTACTGCTGCTCTGCATCCCGTCCTGCAACCGAGGGCGAGACTACCGAGGAGAGCAAGAGCGTCAAGACCGAAAAGCTCTCCCTCAAGGCATCGGCGCTGCCTAACGGTCTGGTGAAGTCCAAGACCTGCGAAAGCACTGACCAGACCACCTACGACAACTGGTACAATGCTGTGTATATGCCGACTGCTGCAACCAACAACAGCACCGGCACACGTTCCGCAGGCACAACCAAAAGCGGCAGCGCGACTGAGTAAGGAGGTATAGCATGGCTATTAAAAAGACGATCACCGTTGACGGTATCGAGGTTCCGTTCAAGGCGAGTGCCGCTGTGCCTCGCCTTTACCGCATCAAGTTCCGCAGGGATATTTACAAGGACTTCGCCGCCCTTCAGACTTCTGTTCAGGAGGGTGATGAGGAAGGTTCTACCCTCGATATCGAGAGCCTTGAGGTGTTCGAGAATATCGCATACATCATGGCAAAACACGCTGATCCGGAGAACGTCCCGGACAATCCCGATGAATGGCTCGAAGCGTTCAACACATTCTCCATCTACGAGGTGCTGCCGCAGCTCATCGAGTTGTGGGGACTCAACGTGGAGACGCAGGCGGAATCTAAAAAAAACATCGAAAAACTGACCGCCCGATGACAACGCCCCTCTTCCTTCTCCGATGTGTGCAGATCGGGCTGTCCCTCTCGGAGCTTGATCTGCTCACGATCGGAGTTGTGAATGATATGTTCACCGAAAAGGAAAACGACGAATATGACGGCTGGTCGGAGGTCGCTGGGCAGGCGGACTTTGATGCGTTCTGATTGACTTTTTCGTCCTTCTGTGTTATAATTCTGGTGTGAAGGAAACATGAAGCTTCCTTCGCTAAATCGGAATTTGTGAGGGTAATTATGATAAATTTTTTGAATGATATAAGGAATGCAGAAAATCCAATATCCAATAATAGAAAACTTATAAATACCATAGCGATATTGTTTCTCGGAATAGCTTTGGGAACTTTCTCAAAATATCTGGATTTTCGTCAAACTGAACTTCCAGGTGTGCTTATGGCAATAAATGGAGTCTTAGATATTGGTAATTTTCTTGGGCGTTTTGCAATCTGGATATTGATTGCACTGTGTATTTCTATTTATAGCAATTCTGCAATAAGAGCAAGCATCAATGTTTTTGTATTCTTTGTTGGTATGGTTGCAAGCTACTATTTGTATTCAAACTATATTGCAGGATTTTTCCCAAGAAGTTATGCGATGATTTGGTTTGGATTTACAGCTGTTTCTCCATTATTGGCTTTTGTCTGTTGGTATGCAAAGGGGAAAAGCAAACTGGCATTTATACTATCAGCGCTGATTTTGGCAGTATTGTTCAATATGTGCTTTGTATATGGATGCTGGTATTTTAATGCAAAATCTGTTTTGGAAGTGATAGTCTTTATTATTGGACTTATTGTTTTGAGGAGAGACACATTGAGGAGTTCTGCGCTAATGGGAACGATTAGTATAGTTCTTGCAGTTTTACTTGATATGGTTATTCCATTTCATTTTGGATAAACAACTTCCAGTTTGTAGGGCGATAATCAAGATTCTGATTTAGCGCGTTAACTGAATATACACTGAGCAGTCCTTCGGGGCTGCTTTTTTATGCCCTCACGGAGGAGGTGAAACCGCATGGCAAACAGAATCAAGGGCATCACCGTTGAGATCGGCGGCGATACCACCAAGCTGTCGAAGGCTCTGGAAGGTGTCAATAAAAACATCAAGAACACGCAGACGCAGCTCAAAGATGTACAGAAGCTGCTGAAACTTGATCCTTCCAACACGGAACTGCTCTCACAGAAGCACAAGCTCCTCGCCGATGCGGTGACGGCTACCAAAGAAAAGCTGGAAACCCTGAAAACCGCTGCGGAACAGGCAAATACAGCCCTCGCCAACGGCGACATTTCGCAAGAGCAGTACGACGCCCTCCAGCGTGAGATCATCGAAACGGAACAGGAATTGCAGAACCTCCAGCGTGAGGCGGAGGCTTCCAGCACGGCGCTTGCCAAGCTCGGACAGGCGGGTGAAATGCTCGAAAAGGCTGGCGACAAAATCGCCGATGTCGGTACGACACTGACCACCCATGTGACCGTTCCCATTGCGGCTGCGGGTACAGCCGCCGTAAAAACCGCAGCAGACTTTGACTCCGCCATGAGCAAGGTCGCTGCTGTATCCGGTGCGACTGGTGATGAACTGGACGCACTGCGTGACAAAGCCCGTGAAATGGGTGCAAAGACCAAGTTCTCCGCTTCCGAGGCTGCCGATGCCATGAACTATATGGCGATGGCGGGCTGGAAAACCGGAGATATGCTGGAAGGTATCGAGGGCATCATGAACCTTGCTGCCGCTTCCGGCGAGGACTTGGCGACAACTTCGGATATTGTAACTGACGCTCTGACCGCTTTCGGCTTAACTGCTGCCGACAGCGGTCATTTTGCTGATGTTCTGGCGGCGGCATCGTCCAATGCAAACACCAATGTCAGCATGATGGGTGAAACCTTCAAATACTGTGCGCCTGTTGCTGGTTCTCTCGGTTTTAGCTGTGAAGATACAGCGCAGGCAATCGGTCTGATGGCAAACAGCGGTATCAAGGGTTCGCAGTCCGGTACGGCGCTCCGTGCTATTATGACCGCGCTTGCGGGTGATGTGAAGTTCTGCGGTGAATCCTTCGGCGAAATCGAAATTGCAACGACCAACACCGACGGCTCGATGCGTGAGCTGAATGACATTCTGGCGGACTGCCGTGTGGCTTTTGCACAGATGTCCGAATCGGAACAGGCATCGGCGGCACAGGCACTGGTCGGCAAAAATGCAATGTCCGGCTTCCTTGCGCTGATGAATGCCGCACCTGCGGATATTCAGAAGCTGGAAGGTGCAATCAGCACTTGTTCCGATGAGATTGACGGTTATAACGGAGTGACCGCAAAGATGGCTGCCGTCATGCAGGATAACCTCGGCGGGCAGCTCACCATTCTGAAATCGCAGCTTCAGGAGCTTGCCATTTCTTTCGGCGAAATCCTGATGCCTGCAATCCGGGCAATCGTGTCGAAGATTCAGGGCTTCATTGACAAACTGAACGCTATGGATCCCGCCACAAAGGAAACCATTGTCAAAATCGCACTGGTAGCGGCGGCACTCGGACCTCTCCTTGTCGTAGTCGGCAAAACAATGGTCGGTGTCGGCAAGCTGATGCAGCTTGTTGCCAATCTCCCGACGATCATCGCAGGCGCAAAGGCGGCATTCACTTCCTTCGGTGCTGCGATCGGCGGTATCAGTGCGCCCGTGGTCGCTGTCATTGCAGTTGTCGCTGCACTGGTGGCGGCTTTTGTGCATTTATGGCGTACCAACGAGGACTTCCGCAATAAGATCACTGCGATCTGGGAGCAGATCAAGAGTATCTTCAATAATTTCTGTCAGGGCATCGTTGACCGCATCAACGCGCTGGGATTTGACTTCAAAAATATCACCGAGGTCATTAAGGCTGTATGGGACGGACTCTGCAAGTTCCTGAAGCCGATCTTTGAGGGGCAGTTCCAGCAGATTGCAAATATCTTCAAAGCCGTGACAGACATCATCCTGAGTGTTCTGGATATTTTCGTCGGCATCTTTACCGGCGATTGGAGCAGAGTGTGGGACGGCATCAAGGGTATTTTCGTAGCAGTCTGGAATTTCATCAAGGATACGCTGAAAAATGCGCTGAATATGATCTGCGGTATTTTCGGCACCGATCTTGGTGAAGTAAAGGACTTCTGGGTAGGCGTCTGGACGAGCATCAAGAACTTTTTCGTCAACATCTGGAATGGAATCAAGAATTTTGTTTCCGGAGTGCTGAATGCGATCAAAAACTTCTTTACAACAATTTGGACGGGTATCAAGAACTTTTTTGTCGGCATCTGGACGGCGATCTACAACAGTGTATCTGAGAAAATCAACCTCATTAAAAATGTTATCACGGTCGTATGGAACGCGATTCATACAGCGATCAGCACGGTGCTGAATGCAATCTGGTCTGTTATCACGACTGTATGGCAGACCATCTACGACTTTATCTCTCCGCTGCTGGAGGCATTCAGATATCTATTTGAAACGATTTTTGAGGCTATCCATGTAATTATCAGTCGCGTCATGGACTGGATTCACGATAAAATCGTGGAGCGCTGGGAAACCATCAAGGCGGTTGTGACGATCGTTCTGGAGGCTATCAAGAGCGTTATTGAAACCGTATGGAACGCGATTCATACAGCGATCACCACGGTGATGGACGCGATCAGCAATGTTATTTCTACAGTCTGGAACGCGATCTCCGGCTTTATCTCCGGCGTGGTCAATGCGATCTGGTCTGTGATCTCCAGCATCTGGAACAGCATCAAAGACCACATCACAAATACACTGAACGCAATTCATGCGGTTGTTTCTGCTGTGTGGAATGCAATCAGCGGCTTCATTTCCGGTGTGCTGAATACCATTTCTTCTGTGGTATCTTCCGTCTGGAACGCGATCAAAAATACAGTCACAACCGTGATGAACGCTATCAAAACGACGGTATCGAATATCTGGGACAGCGTGAAAAATGCCGTTACCCAGAAGATAACGGCGATCAAGGATACGATTGTCAACGGCTTCAATGCTGCGGTCAGCTTCATCAAGAACCTTGCATCGCAGGCGTTCCAGTGGGGTGCAGATATTATCAACGGTATTGTCAACGGTATTAAGAGCTGTATCAACAAGGTTTCAGATGCAGTCAAGGGCGTGGCAAATAAGATCAAGTCCTTCCTGCACTTCTCTGTACCGGATGAGGGACCTCTTGCGGATTTCGAGAGCTGGATGCCTGACTTCATGCAGGGACTTGCCGACGGTATCAACGCAAATACCAGCGTGGTGAACGATGCGGTCAACAGCTTTGCAGGCGGTCTTGCTGAAAGAATCAGCAGTGTAATCCAAAGCGCTCTGTCCAATGTGGTTACATCGGTGCAGGGCTTCATGACACAGGTGTTCGATACCGTGAAAACGGTCTGGACAAATGCCAATGCTGCGATTGATGCGACAATGGCGCAGATTAAAAACAGCATCACTTCCGGCTGGAAAACGATCGTCAGCACCATTAAAACCGCGCTTGAAAATATCCGCAACGTCATCACGACTACATGGAAGGCTGTATCTTCCGTAATCTCCGCAGCGCTGGACGGTATCAAGAAAATCGTCACGGTGGTATGGACGGCACTGAAGAACCTCATCAAAACGGGACAGCTTGACATCAAATCTGTTGTGACGACAACATGGGAAGCTGTATCCGGCGTAGTTCGGACGGCTGTCAATGCAATTAAATCCGTTGTGCAGGCGGTCTGGGATGCAATGCCGGATACCGTGCGCAGCGCTATGAATCGAGTCAAGGAAGCCGTGCTGTCTATCTGGGACGGTATCAAAAGCGGCATCGGCGACAGGCTCGGCGGTGTGCGAGATGCTGTTGTCAACGCAATGAACGCTGTTTATAAAGCAGTCAAGGACAAGGTCAACAGCTCGTGGTCGTGGGGACGCGACCTCATGCAGAATCTCATCAACGGCATCACCTATATGCTCGGCAGCCTGATCAACACAGTCGCGGATGTGGCTCGTTCCATCTGGGAATACCTGCATTTCTCCGTACCTGAAAAGGGTGCGCTGACCGATGTGGAGAAGTGGATGCCGGACTTCATGAAGGGGCTGGCAAATGGCATTAACAAGAGCAGGAAGTACGTCGAGGCGGCTGTATCCGGTGTGGCTGATGCCATGACACTGACGATGCAGTCCGGGCTGAATGTCGATATGGACGGTATCTCCGGCGCTATGATGAACGACGGCAGCAGCAGCGTGGTCAACAATTACTACAACAATGACAACAGCCGGACAGTCAACCAGACGAATAATTCGCCTAAGTCGCTGTCACGGCTGGAAATTTATCGTATGACACGCAATGCGCTGAATGTGTGATGACGGCTTGATGCTGTCATTATGCTTTCCGCAGTTCCTCAACTTTTTCGAGAAGTTTCTTTTCGTTTTCAAGTGCTGCTTTTACAAGACGTTTAACTGAATTTCTCAAACTGGTTTCATAGTCGTCTTGAGATAGCTTTGCTTTTGAATGGAACAGTCTAAAGTACCTATAACCAGCACGTTCTTTTTTGCCAGCAGCTTGAATTAACAGTTTGGAATTAAGAGCTTGCTCTTCATTCAGGTTAAGACCGCCTAATTCAAAATGTATTGTTAACTGCTCATCACGCTTTTCAAACCAGTACCAATAGATGTAAT
>Ga0310695_10008032_pt1 | contig 16536 bp, 12 predicted proteins | sample RumenRJG_04DNA_FD_203882 | JGI IMG/M metagenome (GOLD analysis project Ga0310695, IMG submission 203882) | Bovine rumen microbial communities from Lethbridge, Alberta, Canada - RJG_04 (v2) (version 2) | ecosystem: Host-associated > Mammals > Digestive system > Stomach > Rumen | place: Canada...
AAGATTTGTTCTCAGCAATTTCGTTATTGTTCTCGGTCTTCTCAGTCTCCTTCTCAGCAGTCTCGTTATTGTTCTCGGTCTTCTCCGTCTCTTTCTTAGCAGTCTCGTTATTGTTCTCGGTCTTCTCCGTCTCTTTCTTAGCAGTCTCGTTGTTGTTCTGAGACTTCTCGGTCTCGTTCTCTACGGTGTCTGCCAGGATGGTCATCGGGGAAGAAATCGCCATTGCCATGGCGGTGATGATAGCTGCCGTCTGGTGAAGCTTTCCAAGGTTATTCTTTCTCATGTTGTACCTCCTGTACTTTCCTATTCTTTATCTGAATTTTTATTTCTTTTTCGTTTCGCCCTTACATCTCTAAGGACAGGGATTTTATGCAAAAGTCACTGATAATATAAATTATTTTTTCTTTTTTCTGAATAAACAGGAATTTCCCGGCAGCATAGCACTGCCGGGAAAAAAGGAGGTGTGTTCTATATGAATTTGTATTTGTCAGGTGTTTGTTATTGCCTTTACACCTATATAGACAGCGGCCTTCCCGGATCCGTCACAGCAAAAAACTATTTTCTGAAAAATGTTTACAGTTTTCTTCCAACCCGTTTATAACCGCAAAACATGTGTATAATGATTATACATTATAATCACGAAAGGGGTGATAACGTGAAAAATATTATTGTTAATCAGATCGATTACCGGAGAACGGTTGCCACGCCGAAGACCCTGTCCTCTCCGGCGGACACAAGTCCCCACCGGCACCGGCGTGAGACCCACACCATACGGGCCGCACCGAAGGAAGCACCGAAGCTTCGGGTCGCCGCCTACTGCCGGGTGTCCACAGACCAGGATTCCCAGGAAACCTCCATTGAGAACCAGAAAGACCATTACGAGCGATATATCCGGAATAATCCGGAGTGGCAGATGGCCGGGATCTACTGGGAGGTCGGCGTCACCGGCACAAAGACTGAAAAAAGGCCCGAGCTGAACCGGCTGATGGAAGACTGCCGGGCCGGAAAAATCGACCTGATTCTCACCAAATCCATCAGCCGCTTCTCCAGAAATACGACAGACTGTCTGCAGCTTGTCCGCAAGCTTACCTCCCTCGGGGTCCGGATCGTCTTCGAAAAAGAAAACATCCGCACCGGCACCATGGAATCCGAGCTTCTGCTCACCCTCTTCTCTTCCATGGCCGAGGAAGAATCCCACTCTATTTCATCCAACTCCGTCTGGTCAGTCAAAAAACGCTTCGCTTCCGGCACATTCCGGTACTCCAAAGCCCCCTACGGCTATGAACTACATGACGGCACCTTCGAGATTATTCCGGAGGAGGCCGCCGTTGTGCGCGAGATCTTTTCCCGGGTCCTTGCCGGGGAGGGAACGCCTTCCATCGCAAAAGCTCTCAACGAACGGCAGATTCCCACCGGCACCCGCACCAGAAGCGGTGAACCGGGCCGATGGTCCGCCGCCATGATCCGCGGCATCATCACCAACATCACCTACACCGGCGACGTGCTCATGCAGAAAACCTGGCACGACCGCGAATACCGGTGTCTGCGCAACTACGGGGAAAAAGCCCAGTACTACATGGACGAGCACCACGAACCTATTATAGATAAGAAGACATTCGAACTGGCCGGCCACGCCCACAGACAGCGGGGCCGGGAAAAAGGCAACATCCCCATGGAAGACCGGAGAAAGCGGGACAATCCCCACAGCCGGCGGAACCATTTTTCAGGGAAGTTCGTCTGCGGCATCTGCGGCGCGAAGATGCGCCGGGTCGCCCAGTACACGGCCTCCGGCACCCGCTGGCACTGGTCCTGCATGGCCCACCTCGAAGACCGCAGCGCCTGTCCCATGAAGCGGGTTTCCGAGCAGGACCTGGAGCATGCCTTCTGCACCCTCTTAAACAAGCTCCACTACGCCTCCGTCCTTCTCTTCGATGACTATCTGGCGGACATGCAGGCGAACATCATGGTCGGGGACCTGCCCGCCACCCGCCTCTACCGCCAGAAAATACTGGACAATGCATCCGTCCGCGAAGAAATCAGTCAGAACTTAAGCCGCGGTCTGGGAGACCCTGCCCGGTACTGGCAGAAGCTGCTGGAGCTTTCCCGGGAGGAGGCAGAGCTCAAAGAAGAAATCACCCGGATCTGGAACAGTGAAACCGGCCTGGACAGCATCGTCCGTCTGAAAAATGACGCCGCCCGCTACGCCTTCTCGCCGGATGAGGCGGATATCGCCGCCCTCTTTGCCGGCAATGTGGACTGCGCCGCGGTAACGGCCGAAAAAGAAGCGGTATTTCATATGAAATGCGGCTTCACCTTCCGGGAACCCCTGGTGCGTGAAAGGAGGTAATATGGCACACATTCCCTTCGGCTACTGCATCGAAGGCGGCCATGCCGTTATCCATAAAGAACAGGCCGCCCGATTCACAGAATTTGTCCGTCTCTACCTGGGCGGAATCTCCATCCGGGAGGCCGCAGAAAGGGCGGGCCTCGAAGTCTCCTACGGGACAGCCAGAAAGATGCTGCAAAACCCGGTCTATGCAGGGACAGACTACTATCCCGCCATCATTTCCCGGGAAACCCTGGAAGAAATCCGGCAGGAAAGTGCCCGGCGCACAACGCCCGCCACCACCGGCTGCGCAGAACCGCTGCCGGTAGAAAGCCGCTTTGTCATCCGGGAGCCGGACCCGCAGATTCTCTCCCGCGCATCCTCCCCGGAGCGCATATCCTACCTGTACACACTGATAAAGCCCTCTCCCCGGGGGCACAAAACCATGAGCAGAGAAGACATCGACTATTTCCGGAGTCTCAGGCCAAAGGAGGCCGAAGGGGACGCCCCGGATATCACCCGCAATGCAGCAGAAAGGAGGTAATCCATGGCAGTTAGAGTCATTCCCGCACGACAGAATCAGAAAACAAACGAAGGCAGCCGCATCCCCGCAAAGCTCCGGGTGGCCGCCTACTGCCGCGTCTCCACCGATCTGGAGGAACAGGAATCCAGCTACGAGGCGCAGGTTTCCCATTACAACGAGATGATACGGAAGAATCCCGACTGGGAGCTGGCGGACATCTATGCCGATGAAGGCTTAAGCGGCACCACCACCGAAAAACGGGATAACTTTAACCGGATGATCCAGGACTGCGAGGCGCATAAAATCGACATGGTCATCACCAAATCCATCAGCCGTTTCGCCAGAAATACCCTGGACTGCCTTCAGTACATCCGGAAGCTCAAGGCACTGAACATCCCCATCCTGTTTGAAAAGGAAAATATCAACACCATGGGCACCAGCGGCGAGCTGCTCATCACCATCATGGCCTCCCTCGCCCAGCAGGAGAGCCAGTCCATTTCCCAGAACGTGCGGATGGGCATCCAGTACAACTTCCAGCGGGGAAAGCCGATGCTGAACCACAACCGGTTTCTGGGCTACACCAAGAAAAAAGGCGGAAACCTGGTGATCGTGCCCGAGGAGGCGGACGTGGTCCGGGGAATCTTCCGGGACTTCCTGGAAGGCCTGTCCTTCGGCGAGATCATCTCCGGCCTGGAGGACCAGGGCGTCCTCACCCCCTCCGGGAAGACCAAATGGTACCATTCCACCATCCAGTCCATGCTGAAGAACGAAAAATACATGGGCGACCTCCTGCTGCAGAAGTCCTACACCAAAGACTTCCTCACCAAAGAGCGAGCGGAAAACCAGGGCACCTTCCCGCAGTACTATGTGAAAAACGCCCATGCGCCCATCGTTCCCCGGGAGGTCTTCATGCGCGTCCAGGGTGCCCTTCTCCGTCGGGAAAATGAGCTCATCATCGCCGGCAAGCGCTCCCGCCCCAGCGTCCCCCACGCCCTGCACGGGAAGCTCATCTGCGGCCTCTGCGGCCAGCCCTACTGCCGCTACACGCCGCCCAGCGGCGTCACCTACTGGAGATGCAAATCCCGCATCACCAAAGGAGAATACTGCGCCAGCGCCACCATCCCGGACAAGGAGATCCGCCGTCTTATCATCAACGCCTTCAACCGCCTGCCCTACTGCAGGGAGGATCTCGTCCGCATGCAGGAGCGGATCCTCTGGGGGCCTCTGGATCGCATCTCTTCCGAATTAAATGAAATCGAGATTCTGAAGGAAGACCTGGAGCAGGCCGAGATGCCGGATCACATCCGCCTGGAAAAGCTGCGGGAACGAAGAGACGACCTCCTTGCCCAGAAGGCTGACCTCTCCATCCACGAAGTGCAGCTTCAGTCGGCGCTCAAACTCATCGACGCCATCCGCGGCGCCGGCCAGAGAGAATCCGCCATCTGCCTCATCCCGGACATCACCCCCGATGAGCCCAAGGCAGAGCCTTCCGAAAGCATACCGGCAGGCCGAAACGACGACCCGGCCGCCTGCAGAGACCTGGCCGACTTCTACGCAAGAACCGACCGCATCGACCAGGAAGGCCCGGTCTGTATCTTCGACCACACCCAGGTCAAGCGCTTCATCGACAAAGTCACCATTTACCAGGACCATGTCTTCGTCGCATTCAAGGCGGGGGTGGGGATAAAAGTGAAGTTTTGAGGAATTGCGCGTATGACATCTGTACTCCCCGGCTCTTCACGCAGAGCCGGGGAGTCTTATTTATACATCAATATGCGCTTAATTTTCATACAGCACCTCTCATAGATTCCATCCGCCTCTCTCCGAAATTCTTAGCTTCATTAAATTTTTTCCATTCCCAGAGTAACTGAATACGAATAGCGAAGGGCGCTGATCCGATGGGACCAACGCCTTTCTCATCTGCTCTCTTGTTTTTCTGTGCAATCTCCAATAGTTCCAATACTTTCAAAGATTCCGGACTCGGAAGCTGAAACAGGCAGACTGATTTACGTAGGTCCCGGCGTTCAGGTGGCCGATTTTCAGAGCAGGCAGACTGAATTCTCCAGCAGAGATTTTAGGTTGCCCAAAATCCTGGTAACACCAACGAAATAGCGATTAATGGTTTTGCTTTTTTCTTCAAAAGTCAAATTGACCGCAAAATAATAGTCAGAAGATATGAAATAACCCTGTATTCTGATAATTATCAGAGCCATCTGGCATAAAAAAGAAGAATGCTGACAGGACAGGCCACTTTTTTCTTTTAATCCGTGAATCAGTCTGCCCTCTTTTTTCAATGGCCACCTTATGGTGTGGGTAGAGCTTTTTCGTCTGCTTTCGGGCTGTACAAATCAATCAAATATCAATCTGATATAATAGATTGTTGATATTCAGATGTGTAAAGGGCCGCCTATCCGAATTATCACCATAACAAGCTCCCAAAACGGGTCATCTGTTTACGCCTTGCCAAATTTATCTTTTGACTGCCTGCAGCGCGGACATTTCCAGTCCTCGGGAAGGTCTTCAAACGCTGCGCCGTCATGCTCTGCCGGGTCATAAACATAACCGCAGATAGAGCAGATATACTTTCCGGTTCCCTCGTCAAGCACGAAATAGTCTTCCGTGGGCCGGAATCATCCTCACGCCGGAATGGTCGCTGTGCTTATGGGTCAGAATTATTTTCGTTACCTGCGAGGGTTCATAACCGGCAGTCCGGAGTGCGGACACATAGTCCTCGATCCATCTGCCCAGGTAGGTACCTGCTTTTCCGTCCCAGACAGCTCCGGGCGTCTCCTTCTTCTGTCCGCTCTCACCAGCGAAACACCGCCAGACGGTTGTTCATGTTCATTGCAACGATGGCAAAGAGCTTCCCCCGCAGGCTATATTTCTTCATCTCGTCATTGTAGCTGGTCTCGGACACCAGTTTCATCCGCGGCTCCAGTTCCAGGTATTCCAGGCCGGAGTCGGTGCCCCAGCCGAAGCTGGCGTTGGTGTGTTTGACGGCATCGTGATGCTTCGTGCCGTGCTTTTCCAGGAATTTCGAATGAAGCTCCGCCAGGAGATACCCGTGGGGGAAGCTGTCGCAGAGCATGTTCAGGCAGGTTTTCACCTGTTCTCTGGAAAAATACTCCAGCACGCCTTCCATCACAACGATGTTCATCTCCGCCTTCGGCAGCTGCTTTGTCCAGGCTCCGTCCAGGGCATTCCCCGCCACCATGGTGCATCGGTCCCGGTCGGAGAACACCTTTCTCCGCACCTCGATCTGGTCCGGCAGGTCCACATCAAACCACTGCAGGGTGCCATTGTCCACCTGGGAAAACTTATCGTCAAATCCGCATCCCAGGTTGATGCAGACGGCGTCCGGGTACTGCCGGAGCAGATCCTTCAGAGTGTTCCGGAAGAGAATCGTACGCGCCACCACGCCCTCGTGGGACAGAAACGGGTCAAACTTGCTCACATCCACGCCGAGAGAATCAATAATCTCCTTCGCTTTCATGTCTACAATACGCGGCTTTTCCCGGGCAGTCTCACTGGCCCGGATCGCCAGCGTAATCAGTGCGGTTTCCTGTACATCGCCAAATTGCAGTGCCATACTGTGCCTCCTGTATTCTGCTGCTGTCGTCGTATATCAGCGTATTCTCCGGGCGAATACATTTCCCTGGGAAATGCACTCGCTCACGGACATTCTCCGCTGTCTTCACACTCCGCATAGACCATGGCGATGCGCGCCTTGAGCTTCCTCTTATAGGTCACCTTCCACCCCTGCTTCTCCAGGAATGTGATATATTCTGCGGCACTCCACTGGTGCGCAAAACGCACGCCGGCCAGCTGCAGAATCCCGGACCACAGGCAACTGACCAGGCCGCCCCGGTGCTCCACAAAATTCGGTGCAATAAGAATCCCGCCCTTCCGGAGCACCCGCCGAATCTCCGAAAGCGCCGTCTCCGGCTCCGGCAGGATATGCAGGGCATTGGCGATGATAACCGCATCAAAAGACCCGTCCGGATACGGCAAAGCCATGGCATCCGCCGCCTCAAAATGCAGATTCTCCGGGCAGGGGCCCTTCTTCGCCTGGTCAATCATGCCTTCAGAATAGTCTGTCGCCGTCACCAACTTCGCTGTCTGTGCCATATGCCTCGCCAGAAGGCCGGGCCCGGCTGCAATCTCCAGCACCTCCATCCCGCGCACCACCTTCGGAATGCGGCGGTACATATATTCATATATCCTCTCATCCGAGCGCATCGCCCGCTCGTAGATCGGCGCGTAAAGATCCCAGAGTCGTTTGTTCATGGGGTAGTCCTTTCCTTTTGTCATGGGTGAAGGGAGATTCATATCATATAGTTAGTCAATGCTAACTATATGATATAGTAAACTCTTCCGGTGGAAAATGCAAGCGTTGAAATATTTCCGGCTTTTTGCCGGTCCAGAAAGATCGGCGTTATTTTTATTCTACCGAAAGCAAAATGGCCTGTCGTCATAATTAGTGTGCCGGCAGGCTTTTTCGTGCAGAAAGACGCTCTGTTGCAGGGATTTTAAGATGGTCAAAGTTGTGTTTCAAGAAGAGAGAAGGCAGAAAACTAATAAATAAATTCATAAAAACAGGTAGTGATCATTAAACAGTTAATGTCACATTAAATATGATCATTGCATTAAATCGAAAGCTAAATATTCGAGCATAATTCGATTGAGGGGCGAGAATTGTAGGTCAGAATATTAATACAATCGAATTCCTGAGCGCAGACGGCAATATGTATGAAGTTACCGTTGACCTTCGCGGTGTGACCAACATTCCGGAAGGTGCAGAACTGGTCGTTGAGGAAGTCGCTCAGAGCGAGTATGACAACTACCTGAACAAGGTGGCAAAAGCTCTGAAGACGGATGCCGATGCTTTCACCTATGCAAAGCTTCTGGATATCTCCATCGTATATAACGGCCAGGAGATTCAGCCGAATGGCACTGTCGGTGTTGAGATTCAGCTGATAGATGGCGAAGACATCTCCAATCCGCAGGTAGTGCACTTTGGTCAGAAGACGGAAGTGCTGGATGCTGCAAAGACCGGAAAAGGTGTGGCATTTGAGACAAGTGGATTCTCTATCTATGCAGTAGTAGAGGAAGCTCCAACCGATTATAGGCGCGTTAAAATTGAGTTCTATAACTATGATGAAACCCATATTGCAGATATGATCGTAAAGAATAATGATGCGGAAGCGGATATTAAAACCATTCTTTACGACCCCGGTACGGGAACACTGCCTGAAAAAACAATCTTCAAAGGCTGGTGGCAGGGGGATTCTGCAAATTATACAGCTGCTGATGCAGATATCAAAAAGGCAAAAACCATTGATGATATTCGTACGTGGGTTTTAAACGATTATGATTTCCCGGATTATACCGGTGATGATAATATGCCGGTCGTGAAATTCTATGCCATGGTCTATAAGTACTTCAATGTTACATACTATGGTGATGATGAAGGTATTTCACTGGGAACACATACAGAATATCTGCTTACAAATGAGAATGAAACCAATTACACAGTGAGCATGGCTTATACGCCTGATGCCAACCAGAACTTTAAGGGATGGATACCCACAGACGAAACAAAACCTAATATAACTGAAGCCACAAGTACGGCAGATAATATTTATCCGAATGGCACGAATATCACGATCACCGGAGATGTTGTATTTAATGTTGAAGCGCCTCACGGAAACTGGCTTGTATACAACGCCAACGGAAAAGGTGCTACATACAATGCGCCTCAGTTCTATCTGACGAATGAGAAGACCAGTCCGGCCATTAATGCTACAGAGGAAAACATGAGACGTAATGGCTATGACTTTGGAGGATGGTATACAGCAACATCAGGTGAAGAAGATGAAACAGGCTATACACCTGTTGATGAAACAAAGCCTTTCACATTCGGCGGTACACTAGAAGAAAATACAAACATTTATGCGAAATGGACGCCGGTAGAAACTGCGCCTTATACCGTGGTTCTCTGGGGCCAGAATGTTGATCGCTCTGCTTATGAGGTACTTGGCTCTTATGTTGGAAATGGGCCAGTTGGCCAGAATATACCATATACAGTTGTGGAGAATGGTGATGAAGATTATGTGACAGGCGTAGGTAATGGAAATGGTCATTATACTGGATTCTCAATTGTAGATTCAGATAAGACGCAACAGGTAAAAATTACACCTGAAGGAGATGCTGTTCTCTACCTCCATTATGACCGTATTGATTATAATTTTAAGTTCTATCTCTACAGAGATGGTACACGGAACAATCAATACGACTATCCGAATAATTCAGGCACCGGTTCAAACTTGGATGGCCTAGTTACCTGGCACAGCAATCAAACTGCCCATCCGAGTGTCACTGGCTACACCATTGATTCTGAGACGGTAAGCGGCAGAACATATTACTACTTTACGATGCAGGCCTATTATGGAGAAGATATCAGCTCAAAATGGCCGACATACGACAAAATTACCGGTGCTAATGGACGTGAAGCTGTAAGCTACGTCATGATGGTCGGAACAAAACTGAAACCAAATCCCACCAACCAGGGCTCCGGTACGGTCAAGGGCATCATTACTGTCATGAATGAGAACATTCTCGGCGCGACGAATGATGCAAATGGCAACTATGTAATGATCCGCTTCCCGGACAATTACTATAACTGGAGATACCACATCTGGTTTGAAACCGTTGAAGGGGAAGACTATACAGGAAAAACAACACATACATATAATGGCAGAACTTATTACGAGGAAACGGTTCTGACGGTCCGTTCAAGTAATACGACCGATGCGAACCAGAACGAGCCCAAGTATACAGGCTTTGACTATGTCACTAGATTAGGTCAGAACAACCAGGGCGTCTGGGGTGGCGGACACTGGACGACCGGAAATAATCCGACCCTATATCATCTGAATTATATTTATAATCGTCAGTCGAATACTATTCAGTATTTCGATGGCAGTTATATCGATGGTAATGGTAACCTGATACAAAACAGAGCAACGCACTTATTACATACAAGTGGATCGATTCTCCAGGGAGCGAAAATTCCGGAATCTGATAGAAACTACATACCTGATCTTCCGGAAGGAGAAAATGGATATGTATTCGAAGGATGGTATTTAGACGAAGCGTGCAGCGAGACTTACCCATGGAACACGATGCCTGTTGATGGCATTAAAGTTTATGCAAAATGGCGCCAGATCGAGTATCGTGTATTCCTCCATCCAAATGCAGGAACTGATCCCACTCTTGACTGGGGTTCAGAGGATCAGGAGATGAACTTCCGCAGACCTTACGGTGGAAAGGTCAGTACACCGACCGGCAGAAGGACCGGCTATGAATTTGTAGGCTGGTTTACCGACGAAGGACTCACAAAGGTATTTACAGATTCCACAGAACTTAATGACCAGACGGTTACTGCTGCTTATGATAAGACAGTCGACATGACGGATCCTATGGATAAGTGGGGAAATGGTGCTACCTGGAACTCAGATACGCAAGACAAAGATGGTAATCCTAGAGACCGTTTCTGGATAACCAAAAAACTCGACCTGTATGCAAAATGGCGCAAGATTCTCGTAGGCGCTGATGGTATTAACGTAGTTTATACAGGAAAAGATCCTGACGTTCAGACGGAAGGTACTGGTATTCCAACCGATGAACTGAAGTATCTCGATACAGCTCCTGCCGTTGCAAAGCAGGCATTAACAGCACCTGAAGGTTATGTGTTTGATTACTGGGTTGTTCAGAGATGGAATGGCAGTGCATTTGTTGACACAGATGTAATTGCATATCCGGGTGATAGCTTTGAAGTACTGCTGGATAACGCACAGCAGGTACAGAATGAAGATCATACAGAAGAGCATCCAAGCTATACATACACGATTCAGGTTCGTCCTAAGTTTGCATTAGCAGAACATGAAACACCGACATTTATTCCTTGGTACGCAAATAACGAAACTGCCAATACAGCAGGAGATGACTTCGTAGTATTTGAGGATAATGTCGAAATCAATGCCATGCAGCCGATTAAACCTGCAGATACATTTACGTATACCGGATACCGATTTGTAGGATGGGCAAGAGTCCCGATTGAGATAGTTGATGCAGCGCAGAAAAAGACCACTCTGGATGATGCATTAGACAGTACAACGGTAGATTATTCGGATGACCTGTTCCTTGAATATCGTGATGACGGCAATTTCTATTCTACAGAAAATACGGTAGGACACGGTGTAGGCAGTGCTGGGGTAAAAGTTAATGGCGTTGCCCCGGATGAAAGCTCACCATACCACGCAATGGTTGCGGTCTGGGAAAAGATTATTGAACTGTCAATCGTGAAAAAACTTGACGGCGGCACAGAGTTCATAGAGCTTCCGGATACATACAACATAGAACTTACTTTCACAGGTTCGGGATTAGACCGAGTAGTGCTTCCTGAAGGTAAGGAACTTGACGCTAACGGAAAAGTCACCATTACGGTTGAAGCTGACACACCGGTATCCATTTTCGCCCCGGAAGGCATCAGTGTTTCCGTGAAAGAAGCCTCTGCGTCTAAAGAACCATTTGAATCTACCAAATATGAGAAAAAGATTGGTGAGGCGGCTGCAGTCGAAATTGCCGAAGATGCGGCACAGACACTCACTGACGATACTGAAATCACCGTTACCAATACAGCGAAGAAAATACCGATTACCGGCCTCGACATCGATACTGCTGCAGCCAGAACCGCTCTTCTTTCCCTGTTCGCCTTCGCTATGATGTGCGTGCTTGGATTCTCACTGAAGCGCAGATACGTTTCAAGGAGATAAAAGACACTGGCAAATGAAAACGTACTGTTAAGAAACCTGCAGATAAGGAAGAGGTAATGAAACGCAAAGAGAAAGCCACAGAAGCAGTAAATACGACAGCTGCTGTACAACAAAATAAGACACAGCCGTCAGTTCTGAGCGACCTCCTCTTCCTTTTTCTGAAGGTCCTGATGATAGGAATGTTCCTGGTGCTGTTCTTCACATTTATGTTTGGAATCACCCAGGTACAGGACGAAACCATGGACCCGGCAGTCAAGGAAGGCGACCTGGCGATTTACTATCGTCTGGATAAAAAATACTCAAAAGATGATGTGCTTATCGTCAATATTAACGGTGAAACACAAATCCGCAGAGTTGTAGCTCTTCCTGGAGATACTGTGGACATGGACGAAAGGGGGCTGGTAATCAACGGCTATTCGCAGATAGAAAGCAACATATATACCAGGACAGAACCCTATGTGGATGGCATTACCTTTCCAATCACCCTGGCACAGGATGAGGTGTTTGTCCTTGGTGACAACCGGCCGAAGGCCGTTGACAGCAGAATGTACGGCGCTGTAAAGATCAGCGCAACCCAGGGTAAACTCATGACCCTGATACGACGGAGAAACCTGTAGATTAGGATTCCACTCATTCCAATCCGAAGGGGAATGGAATGAGAAATCAATACATAATTTCCCAAGCATAGGAGGAAAAGACATGAAGTTAAAGAAATTTATGGCACTGGCACTGGCTGGGGTTATGACATTCGCGATGGCGGGAAGCGTATACGCAGCCCCGGAGGACGAATCCGCAGCTGAGAGCGAAGCTGTCGAAGAAGAGGTACCTACGAATCCTCTGAGCGGCGATATTATCAAGAAAACACTTATGCTGAATGAAGGCGTGACGGTTCCTGCAGAAACCTTCACCTTTACTTTTACCAGCGTATCCACGAATCCGGAAGGCATTACTGCACCGAAAATTCCCAATGTTACAATTGCATACAGCGAAGCGGATACATATTCGGCTAATGGCATTGTAAAAACCGCAAAGATTGCAACAGTTCCCACATTTGCCAAATCCGGTGAATATGTCTATACCATCAAAGAAACCGCCGGAAGTACCACAGGTATGACCTATGATCAGAGTGAATATACACTTCGCGTCTATAAAAAGTTTGGCCAGGATCCTGTCTGCACCATCCAGCAGACCAAGGATTCCGTCGGTGAAGCTGTCACAGATGCTGATAAAGTCGCAACCGCAGACTTCACGAATACCTATGAGCCTGTGACCACACTTACCATCAACAAAACAGTTGAGCATCCGGAATGGGCTACGGTCGATTCCTACGATTTTGCTGTGGCTTTTGAAACAACCGGAATCTCCAAACTCGATGGCAAAAAGGTAAAGGTTGATGGTACAGAAAAGGATATCGCAAGCATCGGCACCATCACATTAAAGGATGGCAGTTCTGCCGTTATCAGCGATGTTCCTGCCGGTATCAAGTACACCGTAACCGAGACAATTTCTGATGAGACCAATTACAAGGAAACAAAAATCACTGTTAAAAACGGCGATACTGCAGAAAAACCCGTAACTGGAAAAATCGTAACTGGCAATGTTTCTGAGAATGCAACGGTTGTTGATGTAGTCAATACATTTAACGACATCACCGTTACCGGCCTCGCTCTTAATATCGCTCCGTTCATCGCTATGTTCGTAGCAGTTGGCGCAGCAATCGCTCTTTATGTTGCAGCTAAGAGACGTGTTCGCTAATTGATTTAAACCAAACCAATCTGTCCCGGCGGTATGCCTCGCATCCTGCCGGAACAGACCTTAACAGAAAGAGTCTTCATGAATTCTGTAAGCACACTTAATACAGGACAAATGAATACCACTTATCGAGATCCCTTGCCAGCCCGGCTGGCAAGGGGACTCATAAGAATTATCAGCGAGCTGGTAACTCTGTCAGTGATTACCTTCTTCCTGCTGATGTTCCTATACGCATCCTGGTCCATCTACGATGCACAGCGTATCTTCAGCGGGGCGGATACGACGGTCTATGAGACCTACAAGCCGGAATCGGACGTGGATGACTCTCCTACATTCCAGGAGCTGGTAGCCATCAATCCGGATGTTCTAGGATGGATTACCGTCTACGGCACCGGCATCGACTATCCGCTGGTACAGGGGGAAACCAACGACAGCTACATCAACACCAGTGTGGAGAAGAAGTTTTCGCTGAGCGGAAGTATCTTCCTGGATTCAGCAAATGAGCCGGACTTCTCCGACTTCAATACCATTATTCACGGACATCACATGGAGAAGCATGAGATGTTCGGAGACCTGGATTTGTTCCGGGAAAAAGCATTTTTCGATTCCCATGAATATGGGAACATCTATTACGGGGGTAAGAACCACGGATTGCAGTTCTTCGCCATCATCGACGGCGATGCCTATAATTCGAAACTCTACAATCCGAAGGTCGAGGATTCCAGAAGACAGGAATACCTGAACTACCTGGAAGAACAGGCACATTTCACGAGAGATATCGGGGTGACGCCGGAGGATCATATCGTTCTCCTGAACACCTGCGCATCGGGCGCGTCGAATGCGAGGTATCTCCTAATGGGAAAAATCTGCGATGAGACCTTCGCAGACCCATTCCCGAAAGAAGAAAAGGCTGTGGTGGAACGCATCGTGCAGGGAACGAATCTTCCCTTCCTGAAGACTCTGCCCGCCTGGTGGATCTATGTTTTCGGAGCTTTCATCGTACTGACGATTGGGCTTATCGGGGCAGGGATCTTCAAACTGTTACATCGAACAAAACCGGCAGCTGATACATCAGCGGTTCCGGAAGAAATAGAAGAAATCCAAGTTTTAGATTTAACGGACGAGGGAGGCTACGATGAGAAAGAATAAATTGCCAGGCCGCATGAAAGCAGCATTCCTGACAGCAGCTCTTATCGGAACAACACTGATGGGGACCATGACCGCACAGGCAGCCCCGGAAGACAAGGTAGTGAACGGTACGGGAGGTGCCACAGTCGATCTGCCCATCGAGCAGTATTTCAATATTTCCACAGCGGCAACCGCGGAACGCCCCACCCTGACAGGGACCTATTCCGTCAGCGGTGATATCACGGCGGCGGATGTGAAGCTGACCGACAGCCAGACGGGGAACATCTCGCTGACCTTCCCGGGCGTCGGCGTCTATGAGGCGACCCTGAAGATCAGCGCCGATGCGAAGAGCCCCTTTGCGAGCGCACCGGAGACATTTACCGAGGAATACTATCTCACCGCTTATGTCAAGAACGACGGCAAGGGCGGATTCATCACAGACATCACGGCGGCCCGGACCAAGGACGATCCCAGCACCAAGGTGTCCCAGATCCTCTTCGGTATCTGCGCGGACGATCCGCCGGTACGGAAGGTTATCCAGGGTGTGACGGGTTCCACGGAGACCTTCGACTTCCACATGAAGGCGGATCCGACCAGTTCCCCGATGCCGGAAGGCGCCAGCGGTGGGGAGAAAGTGGTCAATGCCGGCGAAGGCGGCGTAGAGTTCGGCTGGATGTTCTACGATAAGAATGATATCGGCGAACACAACTATGATATTTGGGAGGCTGCCGGAAGTACTCCGAACTGGACCTATGACAGCACCAGATATACCAAGAAGGTCAATATTACGGAAGGTGAGGACGGCAAGCTTGCCATTGCTTCTGTTTACACCGACGGCAGTAACGTTGCGTTATTCACCAATACCTTTACTGAGTCGGGCGGCGGAACTCCCAGCGGCGGCGGTAATGGCCCGGGCGGCGGCGGACGCCGTTCCCGTCCGGAGACTTCCAACAATCCGCCGACAACTCCCACTACCCCGGGTGAAGTTCTCGGTGCAACCCGTGATGCTGCAGAAGATGCAGGCCGCGGCGTTCTCGGTGCTGTGAGAAATCCGCAGGGACAGGTTCTGGGCGCAGTCCGTACTGGCGACTCCAGCGCGATGGTAACCTGGGCGGTCATCCTGATGCTCGCTGCCAGCGGCATTGTCGGATGGTTCAACATGTATCAGAGAAGAAAAAGAAACATTTAATTAAACAATAGACATCTGGTTACTGCAGAAGTTACTGAAGACAGACTCATATAGCAGCACACAATAACAGGCCCCCGCTCACTTCAGCGGGGGCCTGCGAGATCTGTGCATGGAGGAAAACTCGATGATACATATAGGACCGCCACTCATGTCTATGGACCTATACCTCCGCCGGGAGAAAGGTACTATCTCAGGCGTGATCCACGATAAGAGAGCCGGGAAAGGGGGCTGCATTTCAGGACTTGACCAGCTGCTCCTCTATCTCGCTGATGTCATCGATGAAGAAAAGGGCAGACCGGATGCAGTCGCAGGAAAGAGCCGCGGCCCGGAACTGCCGGAGATGTCGGAGTCATTTGCCAGGATACCGGCAAAGAACGTGAAAAAGCTGGAGCTACGGGTCACGGGCAGCAAGTATCGGACCATCCAGGGCGAAATCTGCTCTTCGGAAGAAGGGTCGCGGGAAGCTTTCGTGTTTAAAAGCGGACTGGAGATGGTGAAAAGGATACATCAGATGGTGTGAGATGCTTTTCAGACGAGCACTCATATATTGACAGTGCATCGCAAAAACGCTATAATGATTAAAGAGGATACTGCGCAAGCGGTTGGCCTCAGCTAGTTAAAGTTATCTATGTTGACAACCGTCACTTGGCAGAGTGATATGGTCCCTGTCAAGTAGACAGGTGAAAAAGAAAAACTGTAACGCAGTCAGTTTATGCTGGCTGCGTTTCGTTATGCGGTTTTTTGCGCCGTCTCTTTAACCATCGTCCAAAACGCAAGTATC
>Ga0310695_10008035_pt1 | contig 16533 bp, 25 predicted proteins | sample RumenRJG_04DNA_FD_203882 | JGI IMG/M metagenome (GOLD analysis project Ga0310695, IMG submission 203882) | Bovine rumen microbial communities from Lethbridge, Alberta, Canada - RJG_04 (v2) (version 2) | ecosystem: Host-associated > Mammals > Digestive system > Stomach > Rumen | place: Canada...
TTGTTTGCCATACGGATTTCCCCCTATATGGAAAAAGTGGGGAAGACTTATTCATCTCCCCCACTGTGATTTAATTCGAAGTTCGTCTGCATTATCTGTAGTGACATAAGCAGATTCCTTCTTCCTCTCTCTTTCTCTTCTTCTGTTAGTTCTTCATCCGGCTTTTCCAGTTCCACTTCTTCATATATCGGTTTCTTAGTGTATTCCGCATGAGATTTCCGTCCGAAAAGTGCTTTTGACAATGCCACACTGAATGCAGACATGTTGTACATGCCCATGTGCCAAAACTCATTGTCTCTGCGTTTCTGACGAATTCTTTCAGCCTCTACATAACACTCGATGTCTATAGGCGTGGAATCAAGAAATTCATCTCTGCTAAGTCCAAAGGACAAAAAAAGCGGAAGAGTTTTATTCCTTACTTCTTCTCTCCAGCTTTTCTCTTTTTCGCTTGATGATCCATCGGAACTACCGTTGCGTTTAGATCCGCTGCTGCTTGACGAGTTCCCTTCGTCATCGCTGATAAAAAATGGACGCTCTCCAATTCATTTTGCAGTTTGGAAAACAATGTAAAAGCATCTACAGAGCAGTTTCCGTCCTCGTCCGTATTCTCTTCCTCAAATGCGTCCATCAAGTCGAGAACATCCAGGATACGCTCGTTCTTCTCTTCTTCAGAATCATACCCGAATTCATCCTTGTGATTCGTCTGTAATCCAGCGAGAAGCATTTCTGCCGTCAACCCGATAACGCCCTTGAGCATTTTTGCCGGATTGCTTTTCTGCGACATATCCCCTACATCGACCAGCTTGTCTATAACATCTGTTGTCATCAGCGCACGGTAATTGAACTGTATCTTGTATTTTTTGCCATTTACCTTGAAGATATACATCTTTGCTCCACCTTTCGTTCAAAAATCAAGTTAGGTCGTTCCACCAGAAGAAGACCATGCGACCTTTGAATCAAGTCCCTTGTACTCGGCAATGATAAGAGAAATGCTCATGGTAGCAGCCTCATTCTGGCCAATTTCCGGCATCGGAATTTCACGTCCGCACTCAGCGATTACGAAGAAAGCATCGCTCATATCCGGGAACTGTACCTGGAACCATGTGGCTTTACCAGCAGCTCTCGCAGTTGCGGATGCCGTATACAGCGTTTTGATCTGAGAGACGGATTTCTGAGGATCCATGATGAATTCGATTTCCCACGTACCACCAGTGTCCTGTCTGCCAGCAGCGTACTGTGTGATATACTTAAATACCTCATATCCCTATGAGGAATAGACTATTTCATCTATACATACTGTATAGCGATGCGCTTCGAGTGCCGTACCAATAGACACCCTACTCCCTTACATTCATCAGGGATAGTCGTTACACGTTCACAACACTGTTGTGCTTCGCACGGCATTGTCCGTTCTGGAGTTTTGCCGTTAGCATACGGTTATTGGTTCTTATCCGTACACACCATTGGTAATGTTCACATCGTTTTACGAGGACTATTTCGTCAATCCTCAAGTGCCGAAACATCAATCTGTTCCGTGTCCAGGTTGATACCACCAATACTGGAGGCTTCTTCAAGCTGCGTCCATGTCGCTGGCTTCTGACCAGCAGTTGTCTCGATGCCATAACCGAAGGTGACACCAAGGGTTGTAAGTCGTGCCATTCTACACGCTCCTTTCTACCGTCTATTTGCTGACGGTCAACGAATATTCATCCGATTCGAATACCCGATCTGTTTGTTTTTATAATTCCTTCAAGAATCGTCCGTTGAAGTTTCTCAAAGTGAAACGGCTTGTAATGCGCTTCACGTTACTGTTACTAATCTCGGCCACCATAGAATCACCCATCCTACGAAAACCAAGTTCCTGGAAGAATTCCCAACACGCATCATCGATTCCATACAGGATGGAAATATCATTGGAGTCGGTATAACTGTCTGTCTGGTACGTGAGATCAACCGTTATCTCATGGTTCTCCAGGTCCGTTACATTTGTCGGTCTTCCTGTCATCATAAGATTGGAGTATGGAAACCTTGCCACTGACTTGTCATTCACAACGCCAAAGTACTTTGCGTCTGAATGGTCCAGCAGATATTGCCTCCATGCCCTATATACTTTGTTTTGGTCAAACGTAACTACATCTGCCATGACTAACTCCTAAATACTTCATTCGCAACTGTACGGATCTGCTCAAGGATCTTCTGGTCCGCTTTATACATAGGCATCTGAGCCTTTGTACCATATGACCTTTTTGATTCTCCAGTTTCCGCTCGATAGAACCACCAATCGTGTGTGCCTAGTCCCATTCCATACGATCCTATCGTATATCCTTGCTCCGCTGCCCAGTCATAGGCTGCTGTTCCGGCAGCACCGTTATAGTGTACGCCAGCACCAAACTCGATAAACGCTATAGCTCTTCCTTGCAGTACAAGCGTACCCTCTGCGTATAATTCATACGAATTGAGTTTTATATAAGCGTAGTGTTCCGGGTTTGAATCACCCTGGATTTGAGCCATGTTCTCGTCAATGACCTGTATTCCAATTTCTCCAAGTCTTTCGATGAATCTTCTTAGCTTCGATGCGAACGCTCGCTCATATTGTTCTATCTGCTGGATTGCCTTATCTATAGATTTTACGGATAACTCAACATTGATTTCCATCTCTACTCAGTCCTTATCGCTAACTTTTCGAATACCATATCTGGCAAGGACACCTTTTTGAGTATCGTAAATTCTATCGAGTATGTAATCCGACTTTACGGTTGGCTCGTTGTTTGCATCCAGCACAAGTTCCCCATCAACGTCCAGTTCCGGCACTTTATCAACATACAGATACATGCCCTCTGTCGGATGGAATTTCCTGTCATAGGAGATCATATATCTGTCATATGTTGGCAGTATGCCGAAGTTCATTTCCGCTGGCGTGCCAGACGTGGATGAAACGGAAAATCTGTGTTTCTCCGGCTTGCCGTAGACGTAATGAGGAACCATATCGCTGTCATCTTTTTCACGAGAGACAAACCATACGTCCTGTTTTCTGCGTGTTGCATTTCTCATTTGCCCACACCTCGAAGACTGTATTTTTACCCTACCACCTTATAAATACCCCTACGTCACAGCCGGGTGGAGCAGCGACCATGACATGCACCGTCTTTTTAAATAACTTTCGCCATCGTAACAATGCCGTCAAAGTACTGGCTTGGCGTACCGCCAGACTCGTAACTGGTCGTTTGCCCAGATTCGTAGAACGTAGTTACGCCCTCTTTCCCCTGTTTATCATAATGGAATTCTGCGATACGCTTTATCTGCCAGATGTATCTCTGTAACGCTCTTTTCTTTATGGCAGAATATTTCGCATCGCTCATATCCCACGGATACATACGGTTACATACCTCATAGATGGCACTGTCAACACAATCTTCGACAAAAGATATCTGCCCAGAATCGTAGTCATCCGCAGCATATTCAATCAGCGAATTAATCAGATCATCTCTTGTCTTCATGGCATTTACTCCTTATTCCTCGGCGGTCTTCCCGGCTTTTTCTTTGGAACGGCTTCCTCTTCATCGTCAAGTAAAGCGGAAGGTTTTTTAGGCTCTTCCGCTTTCTTTTCGACTTTTCCTTCCACTGGGACTTCTGCCCCAGCCGGATAATACTCGCCGTTAAACTTGACCATGTGATTGTATTTCATTTACGCCACCTTGATGACATAAACGGCATCCATCAGTTCATAAGACGGCAGCACTACCTGGGAAACAGTTGTCGCAGTTGCAACAGGCGGTCCGTATGTGGTCTGAACAGCGATTGCAACTCCACGGTCCAGAACAGCGACATCAGCTTTGGCATCGCCCAGAAGTGTTCTTTCTTCTGGAGAGGTCCCGAAACAGGTTTGTCCGACAGTCTCAGCACCGATAACGGTTACATAGTTGTCGGGATAGTAATTCGTTGCGCTTCCGGCAAGGCTCATGTACTGCTTGTCATAGATAACAGGAGTAAGGCCAGTCTTTCTGCGGAATACTTCGGCAACTGTCGCATCATCGATGTAGGAAACAGCCTGTCCAGAGATGGTAATCAGAGCGTTGGCAATCTGAGTTACGGATACCAGATAGTCGAATGTCGTGCTGTTCATCAGAGCATACGCTGCGGTATAGCCTTTGGCTGCCAGTGCTTTCTTGGCATTGATAAGGTCTGTCAGCGGTTTTGCTGTAGAAGCTGTCCACTTGTCGGTATCGCTGGTAATAGCCATGTAGTTCGTGGCTTTCCAGGCTCCATCGGCATCGTAATTGTACGCATAGATGGTATTGTCCTTTGTGCCGATTGTGATCTTCATGTCACCGCTAGCAGGAGCCAGAAGCTGCATACGCATACGCTCTACGGCAATGTCGGCAGCATCCAGGAGGATGTTTGTATCATCATAGATGTCGGACAAAACAGCGTCTGCATACGGATCATCGGAAGACTGAATGCGGATGATCTCCATCATGTCACGCTCTTTGATCTGCATGGATTCACGGAACAACGGCATTTCATTGTTCACCACGCTGAATCCCTGTCTCGGACGGATCGTTGCCAGCGCATCAAAGTTGCTCGGTGCAAGTTCAACATTCAGACCTTTATGAGCTTTAATCCACTTCAGATCCAGGCCCATGATTTTCTTGTTCGGGAAAAACTGTTCGCCAAGGAACGGAATCTTATTGCTCTCAACCTCGGTACGGTTGTAAGCCACCGCTTTGGCGTTAAAGATGTCTTGAATTCTCATTTATCGTCCTTTCTACCCCATAACTGTTAGGGGTTAACGGCTAAACCTCTTTATCGTTCAGTCGGTGTACCATCAAGTTGTCGTGCCACCAGAAGACGGCAGAACAAACGGTTCCTCAAAGCGGATTCTGCATCCGGCTGCATTCAGCGCAGTAACAAGCGCAGCGTCATATGTCAGACCAGAATTGGCAGCTGCCCTGGTAGTATGGACATACGCTTCGGTAAGGATCGTTCCTTGCGGTCTTTCTTTGTAAACATCATGCAGAAGGATGCCGACAGTACCAGTCCACGGAGTAGAACTTACAGGTACGCCGGAACCATTGATCGGAGTGCCAGCCTTGACCACATATTCACCAGCTAAATTAGCATCGACATTTGTGAAATCAATGGTCATGGACACACCCTCAAATTCTTTTCGGTTGAGGATTTCAACCGCACCACCAATATCAACTTTGGTGACAGCCATATCGCCTCTTGCCATTACAATTACCTCCATTTAATTAACCTATTTTGTAGTAATCTGTTGCCTTATTTTCAGAACCAGACATGCCCACTCTGCGCTTTGCGATTGCTTTCGCTTTCTCCTCCGCAACGGAATTTCCGGCTCCGTCACCGTTTCCGGCATTGATACCGGGACGGTCTTTAAGAAGTTTCTGAACCGCATCCTCGCCAGCTGTTTTCTTTATTCCCTCAATGAATTTGCCCAGTTTGTCAAAAAACACATCTGGACTTTCCATCTCCGGGATCTCATTGGCAAGTTCGTCCGCTTCAGACTCTGTCATGCCTATTCCAACGAGCCGTTTACTGTACTTAGTGACACGGACCTCTTTCTTCAGTGCTTCCAGTTCCTTGTCACGCTCTTCTTTGTCAGCAGCAGCTTTCTGCTCATCGGACATGTACTTACGAGCCTGGTCAGTTAATTCCTTGTTATTCTTAGATAGCTTGTCGTTTGCGTGTTTTTGCCGTTCCAAATCCGCTTGCGCTTTTGCAAGCTGAAGTTTCAACTCGTCAATCGATGGATCGTTTCCGCCATCGCCAGAAGCACCGCCAGCACCTTGGTCATCACCAATGCCATTGCTTCCCTCTCCAGCTGGTTCAGCCATAAATCTTGCTCTGCCAAAGATCCTTCGTGCGTCAGTAAACCTCATAATATTAACCTCTTTCTGCTTTTTTGGTCTGTGCTGACCCTGTGATTATTTGCCGGACTTCTCTGTCCGTCCGTGAAACTTGTTTTGCGCTTTCTCTAGCGCATGTTTTGTATTAAAAAAGCAACCTATTAAGGCTGCTCATTGCGATATATGTAATAGCAGTAATCATCCGCTGCTCTGAATAAAACCTCAAAGTCTGGATATCGCTCTTTAAACAGTTCCGGCGTTAAATCATCCTGGAAGTGTATCTCATACGGATTCCCATAAGCCATACCCTGTTCGTATAGGTACGGTACGCTTACAAGCACGGTATCCGCATGATTTCTCGCATATCCGAGTACATGCTGCGCCTGTTCTATGCTCAGATGTTCTATTACATCGCCAAGGATGACAAGGTCGTAATAGTCGTAATGGAACTCCCTTATGTCCTTGTAAAACGCTTCTCTGTACATTCCTTGCACACGGCAATAGTTCTCGTAGTATACCTCCACGGCATCCATGTTCGGATAATCGGGCAGCAGTTTTCTCCACTTTCCGTCACACGCCCCAACGTCAAGTATTGATGCGTCATGTGGTATGTTGTCCCTTATCCACTGACACACTTCCTTTTTGCCGTAATCGTAACTCGCCATGCTATTCACCTTTGCTGAATGACAGACTGCATCGACATGCAACCAGTTCACTCTCATCCACTCCAAGGGAATCGTCATGCGGATGCATCATCATGCCTCCCCAAAGCACGAACGGTTCCTCAAGCGGTGTCGTTGTTCCCTCGATCTCTACGTGCGAGGCTCGTACACGATTATCGCCTACGGTTTCCCAGGTCTTGTGCGTGTATCCCTGTTCCAGAGCGTCACCGTATTCTTTGATGTCGTAAACGAAATTGCTCTGGTCCTCCGCACACAGCCTTGCCCTGTCCTCGCTGTAGTAATATGGGTCATCCTTATGCCTCTGCGTGGCCTCTATCACTTCCACGGCAAACTTGTCTGCCTGTCGCTGAAGCTCGTCATATACGCTGTAGGCTATGCCAAGATCAATGAGGACATCCATGTACCTGTCACGCAGTTCGTTTACCATATCCACCGTGATGTCGGGATATGCGTAGAACATGTATGACATCATGTAGATGAATTCCTCTTCCAGGCTCTCGGCAAGACGGATCCTGTCACGTTTCTGCTCATCGGATATCTTCATGGGAGCGAAGTATTCGTCAAAAGGCATAGAACGCTTCATGCCTACAAGTTGATTCAATTCATCGAACGTAACACATCCGAAAGCCATGTTTATACCTCAAGGAGTTTCAAATGCACGTTCTACACTCCATCCTAATGGTTTTAACCTTTGTGTAATTTTTTCATATTTCAGCCCGAGTTCATCGCACCAAACTTTAAGCGGTTTGCGTTGCCCCTTATAATCAACCCAAATCGTATTTTGTTTATTAAGGCATTGGTCTTTTAACGGAATCCATTTGCAATTATCTGGTGAATATCCCTTATTTATATCTATTCTTTCTATCGTTAAATCGTCCGTATATCCATTATTCAATGACCACAACTTAAAAACTAAATAGTCATTCCACTCATCGCAAACTTTAATTCCTCTACCGCCGTAATTTTTGTATGCTTTGTTGCTTTTGCAGTTGCACCGCATTCTCATGCTTTTCCATACGAAATATAATCGGTTCTTCTGACCGCCAGCCGTTGTTCCGTGTGTAGTTGCTCTTTTCCTAAGCGTTTCTGCCCTGAGACATCCGCAACTCCTTGTATACCCAGTCCTCAATTTATATGACTCTGCAATAAACTCATTTCCACACGGACACGTGCAATTCCAATATGCTTTTTGTGACTTTCCACCACCTGCATATGCAAAGTCTTTAACATAAACTCCATTTATCGTCTTCCCAGTTAAATCAATTCGCTTTCCCATGATTACCACCTTTCGTAATCTCCTTAAAAACAAATGGCAAGGAAACGGTTAAGGCTTACCGCTTTCGTGTTGCAATCACTATCCTTGCCATATATTGCTTATTTATGTGAATGTTTTTCCCCCAATAAACGGAGAATTGCCTATTTGATCACTTGCATCTTGAAGTATTCTTCCTTCTCCAGTGTTTGAATCACCAGTAGCCTCTTTTTCTGAAGATGAGGACGATTGCGATGTCGTGACCTCTTCGAACATCTTTTTCTGCTTCTTCGTGATGATTTCCTGTGAATCCAGCCATACGCTTTCCGTATCTGCCGTGATTTCAGAGATCTTTATCGCATGTCTGCCCTGGATTCCGGCATTTATCAACGTGGCAAGCGTGTTCGCCTTGATGGACAGGTCATAGTTCTTGTTACGGTTGAAGTGGAAGTCCACATCCTGTGCGTGGATCTTACGCAGCGGAGAGTTTGCCGGAAGTACCGATGTCGGGACCAGCTGTACCGCTTTTAGGATGAGGCGAAGCTCCTCTTTCAAACCACGGACTATCACGCCCTCTTCACGCAGCGCATCAACTTCAGCTGCTTGCCAGCCGGAGGCCATAGACGTTGCCGTTCCAGTTGAACCGCCGGAAGATTCCTGTTGAACAGGTACGTGGCATTTCTGCAAGATCCTGTCCCATTCGAATGCGATGGCATTCAGTGTGCTGGAACCGTCCATTCCGCTTGCCAATGCCTGTACGGACGCTTTTCTGTTCTCCGGCGAGTGTGTCAGCAGCCAGTCACCGCTTTGCGGTTTGATAGCCTCTCCTGTCGCTTCGTCCACTTCAAAATCAACGTTATCGCCCCACCATATCTGCTGTGTGTCCTGGGCAACGCTGTTGGCGAAGTCGGAAAGAAGCACGTTCAGACCGTCCATGTAGTCGATGTGCCGTTCGAAACAGCCTGTCCTGTCTATGGCACGGTTGAACTCCACGATGGGTATCATGCCAAGCGGATTGATCTGCTTTTCTATCTCCGGGTTTTGAATCTTCCATCCGGCTACTTCGTACCTTGCGTCTTTCGTGTAGCACGTAAACAGGAGCTTGCCCGAAAGCGTCTTGGTGAAGGTAACGCCCATCACTTTTTCCTGGCCTACTCCATTGTTGTACACGCAAAAAGCGTATCTGGAATCAAGCGCATTGACGTTTACCAGGTTGTGCGGATCATCAACGGTATCAAACTCGGTCTTTACGTCTATGAGGCGATGTCCTATACCGCATTTTTCCACATAATCGCCAAGGATCTGGTTCTGGTACGCAATGTCCAGACCATTAAGCATCATCTCGTTCAGTGCAGCTATACCAGTATCATCGGACATCGGGTTCGTTCCGTGAGCCTCCTTGTCACCGTGCTGGATCATTACAGGAGGAATGCCCCAGAAATACCCCTTCTTGAAGTCGGTCACGAAGTTGGCAGCGTTCTCGGATATCTGGATATCGATGTCCGGCCTAATCTTTTTCTCTCTCGGAAGAGGCTGAAAGCCAAGCTCGTAGTCAAACAGGTAGTCTATCTCACGCATGTTCTGCTGATGAGCCGTGTACGAACTGCGAAGGACCTTGATAAGGTTCGATTCGTCTATGGCTTTCTCATCCGTGTATATTCTCTTTCTGCCTTTGAGGTTGAGCATTCTCATCGGTTTTCTCCATGAAAAACACCGCCCCATAGGACGGTGAACAGTTACACTTTTCTGGTTACCATAATATCTTGTGCTATTGTCACCTGATTACGGTTGGTTTTTGTTTGTCAACAAAAAAACGCTATAGCGTACAAAACATCATCCTCAACCATTGTTGCCGGGACATGAACTACATCCCATCCCTTTCCCAACATGCTAGCCATCCTAAGATCTCTCTCCTCTTCTCTGCTATATTTCAAGTGATATATTTCCCCATCAACTTCCACAGCACGTTTCATGGATGGGATAACAAAATCTGCTCTTAAATTTCCCACCTTTTGTTGCGGAATGATTTTGTGTTTTGTGCGAAGCAACCCTATTGCCATTATCACCTCTGGTATGGTTTCGTATTTAGCCAATGCTGTTCTCGCAATCTCTATTGCATTGTCCCATGTTTCGTCTATGCCTTGCTTTTCTAGTTTTTTCAATGCGGAATCAAATCGTTTCTCGCCCTTGGTGCGTAAGTCATCCTCTTTTTTCTCTTGCCTCTCCCTTTTTAGCTCACGGATTATTTTCTTGCAATCTTCGCAGATATAAGTCATCTTTCTGCTGTAGACCGTAGTCCTGACCTCTTCACCACAAATAATGCAGTTTGGATAAAATGCTTTACCATCGCTGCGTATTCCGTCTTCTTTCGCCCATGCAATACTGCCCATAATCATATCCTCTGGCTCATCAGCCAATAAAATTTACGTCTACGGTCATAATACATATCTTTCTCGCAAGGCATCTTCATAACCAGTTTAAGGTAATTAAACGTAACATCCTCATTCGTAACCGCATTTAATATATATTCCGCAAGCACCCTGTCCGTATCTATAGCCGTTTGCTCAACAGTATCAATTTTCCTTTTCAACTCCGTCATCCGAATCGCAGATTTTTCCGTTGGCTTGCTAATATCCGTGCCGTGTGGCATCCCATCATACTCTACGCCCTTTATCCCAGCCGATGCCAAAGCGTTATACTCATCAATCCATTCTTTGTATTGCATGCAGTGATGCGAAACTTCATAAAATCTGTGCTTGCTAATCCAATATTTATTTTTCTTGCTTATTTTCGCCCTATAATTCGTCCCCATGCCTAACCTCAAAACGGACTCTTGAATATCATGGTCCGTGCCAAACCGTCACCGTCAACAAACATCATCAGCTGTGTCAGACCGTCCGCAGCATCGTCATGCTCGTTGTTCCCGATAGTTACGAACATGCAAAGCTCGTCCATTGCCTCACGGTACTCCTGGTCACGATGCTCCTCGTCCAGGAAGATGAATCTGCGCTTGATATCTCCAGAATAGGCAATGATCTTCTCCATCTTGGAGATTCGTGTCGGGGCCTTGCGTGACGTACAGCTGCATTTGTATTTATGCTCCTGTAAGCGTTCGCTTACGTACTGAGCGTACAGGTCACCGCCAGTATTGCCCTCAAAACGGATCTGACGGATCTCGTTGTTCATTATCTGCCCAGTCACCAGCGGAAGCGTCTCTTCTTTCTTGCCCTTGTTGAATACCCATGCGAAGATGTAGATATCGCCATTGTCGAACTCTCTGCCTATCGGCATCGACAGGCTGTCTCCACCTCCCCACGCTACGTCAACCGCAGCAACGACACGGCTGTCACCCTCCGGCAGCACTCCGTTATATGTGCGTAGTTCGTCAACAGGGAACAGAAGACCTTCACGGATGAACGGACGCTGCTGGTACTTGGCCTCCCACTCATTAGCGTCCAGCCTCGATTTGATCTCCAGAAAATGCTCCGTGGAAAACCCGACTCCGTACTTGTAGTCGAAATTGGACTCGCCATTCTCGTCCAGTGCCGGGATCTTGATGAATTTGTATCGTGGATTGTTGCGCTTGTCGTGTTCCACTCGCCCAAGTGGGTCCAGAACGTTCCATCGTGTGCCGACCATCAACTCTCTGGAGCCTTCGTTCTTTCTGTCTACCAGTACGTTCAAGTAATCCTGGTATCGGTTCTCCAAACGTGACGGACTAAGCGATTCCATGCGGTCCCGGACAAGGTCATCGACATACAGATAGCCGTCAGAGGATATGTCCACAGCACCTGTCCATGTTCCGTCTATGCCCCGGCATGTAAGCGTGGAGAATCGGTCCGGCTTGTCCAGATTTATCTCTTTTTTGTCCGCTGATTTTTTTTGCGTCTGGACATGCGGAAATATCTCGTGAAATGTGTACTCTTCCGTGTCTACCAGATTGAGGATCTCTCCGTAGAAACCGTCCGCAAGGATGCCGGAATGCCCCGACATGGCATTGTGGCTGTTCGGTCGCTTCCCCATGATCCATGACAGAAAAAAGATGCAGTCCGTGCTTTTGCCTGTTCGTGGTGGAAGACTTACGCCAAGAAAATCGTATTCTCCGTCTTCCAGCTTTTGCAGTTCGTCCGTCAGTACGTGCAGCGTCTTCTCCCTGGGCGTGTAGAATTTGCGCTTTTCGTCACGTTTGCGCTCCATGTAGTACAGGTATGACTCAAACAGCCACGGAGCCTCCACCAACAGCAGCCTCCAGTATAACTCGTAGTGGTCTGCGCTTCCTGTCTGTCCGGCAACGTATATCGCCATGTTGTGGGCGTACTTGCTGACTTTCATGCAGTAATCACGGTTCGACTTGTCTTCAAAACCGTGTTCATCACGGAAACTTACCAGCAGATCGTGAACGTCCTTGATGTTCTGCTTGTTTTCCATGTCATCATGGATGATCTTGCTGAAAAGCTCTTTGTATTCCTCGACTTTCATGACTTTTTGAGGTGCAGCTGGACAAGGTCGAATGCTTTCTTCGCATCGTCTTCTGTCTCGTATCGGCCTATGCTGTGGTTGGAGCCGTCAACCATGTATGCCGTTACATACAGACCGTTTACAGCCATCCTGGTCATGTTGTCACTGTTCGTCATGCCTTTGCCGTCTTTGTGCAAGATCATCATATCTTTTTAAGCCTTTCTTTCAGTTCCTGGACTGCGTCATCAAGGTCCTTGTCTCGCCAGTAAGCGGTACGCTTTTCACCTATGCGCTGCTTGTTTATCACCGTTCCACCGATAAGGTAGTCGATGTGGTCCGCTATGTTCGGGTATACGTTCAGTGCCGGAAGATCAATGTGTTCCATCGACCATTCCCGAAATAAGCTGTCATCGCATTTCCCTGTTGATACATACTCCGGGTACAATCCCTGTGGGATACATTCCTCTCTGAACCATTTTGCAAAATCCGCAGCGACCCAGTTCGGAATGAGGATGCACTGGAACGAGAACCACATGCCGTTTACTGTCGTGCTGCCAATGTAGTTGGTGCGCTCTCCGTCAAATATCTCGTTGCAGAATCCGTTCTTGAATCCTATGTTTGGCTTTTCAGCCTCCTCCGAAAATCGCTTGCTCACTACTACATCGTCCTGGAGATGCCACGTTGATTCGTCCAGAGGCCAGTTCTTGCCAACCCACTCGCATGACGCAACGAAAGACGCTAGATTGCCAATTCCGTCTGCGTCTTTCCATACCTTGATGTCTTTCTTCTGGATCCCTTGCGCTCTCATGAGCGGTATCATGTGTTCGTTCACATACCATGACCGTTTCGGACAGGAGTGGATAAGGTATTTCATGCCGTAGACCCCCTTTTTTGTTTTTTTGAAATTTTTTAACAGCCGTTTCTGGAATCGAACCAGAGAATCCGGCAGTCAAAGTGCCGTGCCTTACCGCTTGGCTAAACGGCTTTATGCACCGATGGGATTCGAACCCATATCATCGCCAACGGCGATATTTTATCCAGTTAAACTACAGTGCAGCCTTAAAAGGAGAAAGTAAAAAAAGAAACAGGTAACAGGTAACCCCTTATTAGCTTTATTCCCAGATGAGTATCACTCCGATTATCTGCGTCAGTATCCCGACAAATAACGCAAACTCCGTCATCGGACTGCCTCCGTCTATCTCTTCTCCGTCTTCGTCTTCGTAGACCGTCTGGGCCGTTATGTACAGCGCATATGCCATTATCAGTCCTGTCAGCGTCAGTAACACCGTCTCGATGATCTTTATCGGCAGTATCGTCATTTCCGCTCTCCCATGAATATCCGCTCTACTATCCTCGATGCCATCTCGTAATCGTTAACTACGTCCGTCCTGTTCGCATTGCGGATCTCGTCTATTACCGATTTCGCTGACGCTATTACCGCTTTCTTGAATTCGTGATCCAGTATCATGTAGATCCGTATGCACTTTATCGCATCATAGATGTCCGTTAACTCCGGCTTGATGTCTAACTTCGCTAAAATCTCCAGCTCTAATCGGTTCGGCACTACTTCTATCTCTACTGTAGGCGTACTGTGTACACCTATATCTACTTCGATATTCTTGATTCCATTTATACTGCTTCCGTCAATGAATATCTTTCTGTCTATTATGCTTATCTCATGAAGTTTATTTGACTCCATATGTGTTTATTCCCTTTTTTGTTGTTTTGAAAAATTTTTTTACGCCGTTCTCAATACATTCTTTTTGCGCCCATTACTACACTTCGGCGTATTCACGGCTTCTTCTAAACTCATGCCACGAGACATCCTATACCTTAAAAACGTTTCGGATAAGTCGTACTTTTTCGCAGCTTGCGCCACGTACAATTCTTCGCCGTTGCAAGGGAATGTAGCTTTTGACTTATATTGCTTTTTGCACACACGTTGCGTTTTTTCTTTCCAGATACAGTTGTCCGGCGAAAACGCCATGTCTGTATTCATTCTGTGAAGATGTTTGCCGAACCCATACCCTGTAGAATATGACCACTCGTAAAACGCATCGTACTCTTTCCATCCCGGAAACCATTCCGGCTTTCTATGATTCCTATTCCATAATGAGTATAGCCAATCTTGTTTCTTCTCGTCCGCTCGTCCAGCAGCCACCAGAAGTTCTTCTCTTTTGCATCCGCAACTTTTAACTTTCCCCTGTTCCCAAAACTGCTGACCAATTAGCTTTATACGTCCACAATCGCATTGGCATATTAGTCTTGTCCCCCACTTGCCCCGGCCTTTCCCAATAACAGTTAGGAAATTCATTTTCTTTCCCAAAAGATCGAAATTATACAAATCGTCCATTTTGGTTTTTAATGCCGCATGTTTTTCTGCTTCTGCTTGATATTTTTGCTCGTAATAATCTGCACGTTTCTTTTCTTCTGCGACCTCTTTTTCCATTGCGCCCAGCAGTCCTCCCACTGTGCAGTTTCTTGACTCTGCCGCATTTATCAAACGCTCGTACTCTAATTTGCTTATCCATTCTGCCTTTTTCAAGTACGCCTTTGGTTTATCTTTTCGATTGTAGCCGCTCGATCCACCGTTTTTCTTTGCTCTCTCAACACCTTTCTTGTAAAGATCGTTTTCAACTGCATGTTTGAAGTTTTCTTCCGGCGTTACCCACTCCAGGTTGTCAACACGGTTGTTCGACTTATTTCCGTCTTTATGATTGACTTCCGGCTTGCTGTCTGGGTTTGGTATAAACGCTTCTGCGACCAAGCGATGCACGGAACAATTTTTGCTTTTCCCGTTAATGGTAAGATTGATGCGTCTATACCCATGCTTGTTTTGAGTTTTGAGTTCTCGCCCCGTCTTCTTGTTCCTTACATTTCCAAGATCGCTGACCTCATATGCCTCGCTTATCGCTTTCCAAATCTCATATGAGTCTGATGTGACATTGCTCATCTGTGAGTACTCCTTTTTTAATTTTTAAAATTTTTTCGGCTTGTAGTAATCCGTGTTTATTAAGTCCCGTATGTACTGTGATATTGTTACTCCGCTTATCTTTGACGATTGTATTAAGTGCTTATACATCTCTTCGTCTATTCGGATTCGTAATATATTGTCTTTCTTGCTTGTTGTTGTTCTCATAATGATTTTATAATTACTGTGTAGCTATACGTGTGTGTAATATTATATATATGTATTATGTAGGACATAATAAATTGCTGGTCTATGGTCGGATACACAACCCCTCCCGTCCTGGGAATTATGTAAACCCCCGCCACGGTAACCCATGTTCCGATTGCATTCGCTCTTGAAACTATTCGGAAAACATACGTTTCTAGAATAGATTATACAATTCTTTTCAGCCGGATTTATTGTAGTACCGCTGTACTTATTGTTTTTCTATCTCACACAATAGAACTATAAACAATCATATCAACGTTTCATATGCTGTTTTATACCAGTAAAACACGGTTTTTTAATTGTCATTAAATTCAATCAATTCTGGTTTTTTTACGTCTCTGTATTTTTCCATGATTGCAGATGCATCTGGTATATTGCTAGTGTCTATCTGCAATAACTGGACACTATCATTATCACGGTATTTATAGTTTGCCTTTAATGCAAAGATGGAACCTATACTATTCTCATTTTGAGCCTTAGAGAGTAACATACTTTCGCAAGTGCTATACCATTTTTCTATTGTGTCGAAGGTAATTTTCTTTACTTTAGAACCGTCACTATATACGCCTTTATGTATATAAGCAATAGTAGTTCTATCTATATGACACAACACACAAAACTGAATAATAGATGGACATATATTATATTTACTGCAGAGATAAATATAGACATTATGAAATATATCATCTAGTAAAGCATAGTTATTATTATACGTATCTGGAATAATGAATTTTAGTTTATTATTATAAATATGATTTAACATTCCAGAGAAAACAGTACTTTTATATATCATATTTTCATCGTTTAATTCACTTATATAATCATTGCATAATATATCTATTTCACTTTTATATAGTTCTATATTTTCGTAAGTTAGTATTACATTATCCATGCTATAAACCCTATTCTATAAGCCTATAAAAAGCCTTTATTTGCTTCCTATGGAGTAAAGCTATATAAATCTATATCACATATTAAAACACGCTAAAAACGTCCTATGAGGACGCTATTTTGATCCTGGAATGCAAAAAAATAAGAGCCGGAACAAATTCCAGCTCTAAAAAAATTCTAGTTCATGTTGTGCGGATCCGTTGC
>Ga0310695_10008036_pt1 | contig 16530 bp, 13 predicted proteins | sample RumenRJG_04DNA_FD_203882 | JGI IMG/M metagenome (GOLD analysis project Ga0310695, IMG submission 203882) | Bovine rumen microbial communities from Lethbridge, Alberta, Canada - RJG_04 (v2) (version 2) | ecosystem: Host-associated > Mammals > Digestive system > Stomach > Rumen | place: Canada...
GGCCGTCAAGAAGCAGGTCCTCCCCTGCGAGTTCAAGGGGGACGAGGACTGCATCAAGGGCAAGACCTGGGACTACGAATGGGGCTATACCAACGCCCTCCACGACGGTGAGTTCGCCTATGGCGCCGCCGAATTGTCCTGGTGTTTGTTTGACATCGGTTCCTCCTCCGACGTGCAGACGCTGGAGCAATCTAACGTCATCGGCATCGACTTCAGCTACGACCTCTACGAATATGAGGTCACCTCCTACATCCATTCCATCGACGGCATCCCCATGAGGTGGAAGGGATACCACGACGAGGTGGAAAGCGAGTTCTGGATGAACGGCGCTACCGCCGGCAACTGGTCCGTCTCCCCCTCCACCTTCGACTCCGAAGGCGGCAAATCGGAGAAGCGCCCTATGGGTGAAAACGGCCTCGCCACCATCGAGAAGCACGTGGATCTGACCGACTACAAGGTCGACCCCGTCGCCTATAGGAACACCATCTTCGGCTGGTCCTGGAGCCAAACCTATGATTACCGAATCAAGACCATCCAGAAACTCGATACCGCATCCCTCAACGCACTTGAGGACGGCGCCTTCAAGGAATGGTGCAAGCAGGAATCGGTTTCCTCCTACGACTACGCCTTCCTGATGGACTACTCGATCCAGCTCGTCAAGTACTGGCGCGCCAAGGACGGGTGGACCTTCTTCACCAACCACATGAAGGAAATCGTCGTCGCCCATGACGCGGTCTGCCCGCAGATCTACCGCATCCGCTTCCGCAAGGACAACGGCTCGACGATGGACTTCAAGGTCGCAGACTCCACCACCAACGTCGAATACCTCCATGACGACTTCGTGGTCAACCCAAACGGCGAATTCGTCCTCGAGTTCCTTGGGGCGCGCGTTGACGCCGACAAGGTCAAGAACGCCCTCATCATCGCCGGCGCGGTCATCGGCGGCATCTTCCTCCTGATCGGCACCGTGAAGATCGTCTCCTTCGTCTCGGCGATCAAACCAAAGAGGAAAGGCAGGTCCCGCAGGGATGACTGAGCGCAGTGCCTTCAAAAGGCATCGCGTGCTGAAAGTGCTGGCCGTCATCTTGATGGCTGGCGCTTTCGTCTACTGCCTTGGGGCGATAAAGCCCTTCGTGGACGCGAGGAACATGTCCTTCGAGGATTGTCCCGTCTACTTCGTTAACGGCGGCGACTTCGTAAGGATCACCGACTCAGGCCATGGCATCTATTCCGTAGGGGATGCCGAGCGCGACCTATTCTCCTTCACCTACGACCGGGGAACCTACTTCTGCCAATGCGACGGGCAGTCCTGGAAGATGAGGTTCGCCAACGAAAAGGACATCTTAGACCTTAGGTCGGGAACCTATCTATGGGGTACAGCGATATGAAGATTAGCAAACTCGAACTTTCCTACCGGCTCTTCGCCTTGGCCATCGCCTTAGGCGTGGTCGCCTTCATAGGCTTCGTTTTGCCCTATGCCGTGCCCCGGCTAATCATCAGCGGGAGGCATTTCGGCCAAGCCATCGGCGGCATGTTCGTCCGTTTTGGCAAGGGCGAGGCGAGCCTCCCTTGGCTTACTCCCGAGATCGGGGCTCTTAAGCCCATATCCGACGCCGTAATGGAGCCGGATTTTCCTGCTTTTTGGGAGGACGTCGTCTTCTCCTTGCGCCTATTGGTGACCAAGGAAAGCGCGGTGATGTCCTCGATGAGGATCGTGGATTTCATGCTGCAGCTTCTGCGCTGGATCCTTTTCCTGCCCGTGATCGTCATCCTCGCCAAGGTGCTCTTCAACCAGCTTTTCAAGGACCAAGGGCTGTCCCCAAACGACGAATCGGGAGCGTTGACCGCCTACCGCAAATACGTGAGGCGGCCTTTGTCGTTCCTGCTTGGCTGGTTAAGAAATTCATGGGCTTATTTCCGACAGACGTTTTTATTCATTCCGTGCGTCATCGCGCTTCTAATCGGAATGAACGCCCTTTCGATCGTCATCGACTTCCTCGGGACCTATTTCTGGTTCTTCTCCAGCTTCGACATGGTCGCCTTGGGGGATTTCCTCGTGGCGACGTTACTGACCCTTTGGATCGGGCTAGGTTGGATGAGGCCGTGGATGTGGGCGGTCCTAGCATACCTGCTCTTCTGCAGGATACGGACCAACATGGGAGAGCAGCGCCTCCGCCACCTCCTTTCCGTCGACAAGCGCGTCGTCGGGGAGAATACCGGGGTATTCAACTTGATACTCGGGAAGATGAGGGCATCGAAGACCACCATTCTCGTCTCGATGGCCCGCATGACGGACCAGATCTACCACGAGGAGGCGTTAGGGAACATGGAGGAGGTAGCTTCCCTATTCCCCGAATTCCCCTTCGTCAAGCTCGAAAGGGCCATCGTCCAGCAGGACCGATTCGGGAACATCCATAACCGCATTCAATGCGCCGACTTCGTCACCCGCTGCTTCGACGTGGCTGCCAATCGAAAGGCGCCACATTTCCCCTTCGGCTACGTGGGGCCTTTCTTCGTCGACGGAGGCAACGTCATCCGCGACCTCGAATCCTGCCTGAAGATTTACGCCGAGTCCTATTGGCTCTATTACCACGATAGCCCGCTGATCGCGGGGAACATATCTATCCGCACGGATGGGCTCAAGGCCGATAGCGGCCATTTTCCCCTATGGGACTTCGATTCGCTTAACCGCCCCTTGCCCGACCTCCAGTCTGGGAACACCTGCAAGATCCTCGACTGGAACATGGCAAGACTTGGCAAGAAGGTCGACGCAGACGAGGACTACTCACTCGCCCTAGACGGGTGCGTACTCGCCGTCAGCGAAATCGCCAAGGAGCGCGGCAATAGCCTCGACAACGCCATCTACAAGAAGGACGACGCCGAGGCAAACCCCAAGAACGACTACTTCGACGCCACCCTGAAGATGGGCGGGCATTTGGCCTACGTCGGAGGCAAGCCCTTCTTCAAGGTCATCAGTGACGACCAGCGTTCGGGCTCCGTAGGAAGCAACCTCGTCGACGTCGCGGAGACCATCTTCACCGTCGACCGCAACCGCATCAGGGAAAGCATCGCCCTTCCCTTCTATTGGATCGAGCCTATGGTGCTCGGCTGGCTTAACGCCAAGGCCACCGCTTTCTACGAACGGTGGCGGAACTGCAGGGACGACAAGACCCTCGTCAGCCATTTCATGTTCTGGCTCATGGGCTATACCCACCGCCGCCTGAGCAAGGTCTATAACCGCTACGGCTACAAGGAATGCAAGATGGCCACCAACACCAGCGATTCGCTCGGCAACCTCAATTCGACTGGCGACGTCCCCTACTACGTCCTCTTCGCCGTCGATTACGCCTACCGCTTCGACTCCGCTTCCTTCTCCGGGTTCCTAAACCACGGCAAGGAAACGGCCAAGCAAGGCTTCTTCGACCTCCCCTCCTTCGGAGGAATCACCGCCACCAAGGAGGAATTCGAAAAGGAGAACAGCTATCTGGTGAGGTTCCTCGATGACACGCGGAAATAGGCCATCGCGGCCTAGGGGCCAAGCACCGCCGTAAGGAAGCGGCTAGCGGCGTCAGCCGCCCCTGCCATAAACGCTGGCGACCCGTGTCGAGGTCGCCTTCAGGCGTAAGCCTGTCAGGTCTGCGGAAGCAGACAAAACGATTGCCGGGCAATGGGGCCCCAAGAAGCGACAGCTTGGGGCCCGCCTGGCGGAAAGGAGGCCGCTATGGCCAACAACGAAAAAGAAACACAAACCATCAAGGCGCAAGCTGAAGCGCCAGCCTCCCCCGCGCAACCCGCGCAGGGGATTAGTAACACCCCAACTAGGTGGGCAAAACCAATCGAGCAGACGAAGTCTGGCCTTCCGATGTTCAATTGCTGCATCGACTATCTCAAGGTGACGTTCGTCGGCAGCTTCTTCCCGGAGAAGCACAGCATCAAGGAATGGCATCCGCTGCTCGAGGCATACGGGGTCAATCCGGAAGAGTTCACCGTGGAAGGCGGAATAAACAACTACCAGAGGGGATACCTCTTCTCTGAGTTCATGCACATCGCTGCAGGCGGCAACCTCACCAAGCAAGGCGGGACGGACAACGAGACGTTCAACGTCGAGCTCAAGGGCGAAGGATGCCGCGAATTCGAAAGAAGGATCCGTCAAGCCAACGCGGAGAAAAGCAAAGAGGAGATCAGCGAAGCCGTTAGGCTTGGCTGGAAACATCTCCTCAACACGATCGCCGAGTTCGGAGGCAAATGCACCCGCATCGACCTTCCTACGGACGATTTGTCGGGATTCATCCCCTTCGAGGAACTGAGGTATCGACTCGAAAACCACATCTACGTCGCGACAATGAGGACGTTCCTCCCTGACGATGACCTCCATCAGGCGGAAGAAGCCGAGGTCGATTCCAAGTTCCCTTTCCTCAACGAGGCCGAATTCAAGCCGCGCAGGACCAGAAGCAGGAAGGGCGGATACACCGCTACTCTCGGCGGAAGAAGCAATCTGCAGCTTGTCATCTACAACAAAGCCGTCGAAAGGATGCGCAATACATTGGGCATCGTCAACGTGCCGAGTTGGATCCGGTACGAGTGCCGCTATTACCACGAGAACGCCGAAGAGATAATGACCGCCTTAACGGCTTCATTCGACGATCCCGATCCTTGTGCCTTCAACAAGTTCTGCGTTGGATGTTTGGCAGGTATCATCGAATTCAAGGAAAAGAAGGTCAAGCAGATGTCTCACGGCACAACCTGGAAACGCTGGGTGGAGTTCCTCGATAATGTCAAAGCGATTCCCTCCATTTCTCAGCACCGCGTGCCTTCGACCGTGCAAAGCAACGCTTTATGGCTTAACGCCGACGCGAGCAAGTCCATCGCGAGGATCTGCTACTGCTATCCCGAGCTGACGCTGGACCTCTTTTATGCTCTCCTCAAGGACGGCATCAGCAAGTTCGATAAGAAGGACCTCTTCAAGATCAACAACCAGCGCATGGAGGAAGGCCTCTCCCAATATCCGACGCTGAAAGAGGCGACCGATGACTTCAGTGCAAGGTTCCATGCAAAATACGGCGAAATCCCGCCGATTCATTCTAGGATCGAGGAATTGCTTAAGGCCGATGTCGCGAAGCTTGGAGGCGTCAAATACAAAGCCGATGACGTAGAAGGCGATAAGCCAACCGCGAAAGAAACAAAGCCCGAAGTAAAACCTGCAGGCGAATAAAAGAAAAAAGACCGTGTCGGGTGATCAGTCCGATGCGGTCTTTGCTTATTTCTTGCCTTTTAGGAATCGCAAGACAAGGTTGAAGTTGTTTCCAGTCCTATCTACGTCAGACGGATAGGCCGAGAATAAATGGAAGCCTTTTTCGAACAAACTCTCTACGTAATGTTTGGGCGAACCTTGTACTTTTACGTTTACTAAGTCCGTGTCATCAACGTTAATCGAATCCCCTTCGAAATGTATGATGACGGTTTTAACTTGGATGCCGCCTTTTTCCATCAAGCGAAGATATTCGTCCATCCAGAAATGGGCCTGTTCCAATGCGTTATTGGTTTTGCCAACGACATAGTCGCCTGCCAATTCTTGGGCGCTTTGGAACCCTTCTTCTTTTTTGGTGTCCATCGTTGCTCCTTTCTGACGGGGAAGGAAGAATTACGTTTATGAATCTTATGCGCGCGGGTATAATCCATGTAACGTTTCTTGCCCCATCGCCGCTACTATACAAGATGGGTTCTCGTAGACCCGGAGCAACCCGGAGTAAGTATTCGTTTATCTAAAGCCATGGAATTTCACGAGTTTACCAACATCATCGCGAAGTACTTTGCAAAACAATTGCCTAAGTCCGAGCACAATCGAAGAAGCGCTGAAGTCACGCTTAAAGAGATTTTGTATTGGTTTCTTGACCCGAACCTGGATCAAGACATAAAGGTGCTTGATTACAAAGCCGGTTCCGATATGTTCGTTAAGATCATGAACGGCAACGAACCGTTTGCTGCCGACGATGCCGAAATAATGCTGCTCCATTTTTCAACGGAAGCCTTTCAGGAACACTACGACGAAGCGGAATTCTCCGAAGAAAAAGAAGATGAATTGGCTAACGAGTTCTCTCGTTACGGAATCGAGATTTCAACCTTTGACACCGCCGAAGATATCGGAAGATGCTTTAAAACAATTTTGGAGAGAATTGCCGAGGAAAAATACGATAAACGGATAAGCGTTTATAACGATAAATGGCATATCGAAGGCAATCATGTTGTGCACGGAAAAAGGAGAATTACCCTTCCTCCCGACCTTGTTCCTGAAGGGGGGCCGGAAAACGATGATGGGCAAGAGTATCTGATTGCCCTGCTAGAGGTTTACTCCTCGGTGGATGGTGTAAAAGTTGAAAACCTGGAAGACATTGGAAAGCTTAAGCCGATTCGGCGAGCCCATCTAAATCTTCAACGCGGTTTTTTCTTCCAGGCTTTGAGCTTAAGGCGAAAACTCCAGGAAGTGTTCTTTGACGGTGACACCGATTTTGAAATCCTAAAAAGGGATGAGTTTGAACAGATTGCGCCTGAAGTAACGAAAGAGTATTCCGACTGCTTGGAGAGGGTTGATACCGTGCTTCATATTGCCGCAGATCTGGATTTGCAAAAAGCGAGGTCGGGCAAAGTTAGAGAGCTTACTGGTAAAGGCGAAAAGCGTGGAATCGTGCATATGCTGATAAACGATGGAAAGATAAGGTGGATTTTCGATGAGCGCTGATCTTTTTAACACCACTTTTGAAATTTCACTAAGGCTTTTACTGCTTCTTTCGGTTTCTGCAGATCCTTTGGATTTAGATACGCTCGTGTGCTTGGATCTTTTTGTGACAAACGCAAAGGAATATGGATTCGGCGACGAGAATCTTAACGGGGATGGGCTTTGCCCAAGAGAATCTGCCGGGCATAGAAGAAAAGTATTCCGTGCAGGGATTGCTGAGCTGAGCGGCCAGGGCTTAGTCAATGTCGTAAGTGATAAGAACGGCATCTCTTATTCCATTAATCTTTTTGGCCAAATTGCTGTTGGGGATTTCGATAGTGATTACGCCAAAGAATATGAGGCCTTGGCGAGAAGAGTATTAGCGGCCTGCGACGGTGTGGACAGAAGAGTCTTATTGCGAAAGGCCGGCTACTATGGGAGGGACGGCAAATGATTCGTTTGAAAAAACTAGTCGCATATGGGGTGCTGCCAGATGGGAGTCCAATTGAATCCCCGATTGAATTTGGTTCGAAGCTAACAGTGATAACCGGTCCTTCTGATACCGGAAAGACCTCTATTTATAACTGCCTTGATTATGTTCTTGGCAAGGAATGGAAAAAGAAAGAGAACCCTCCCTTCGGAAAGGCAAATGGCTATAACCGCATCGGGCTCGCTTTCGAAACCCAGTACGGTGAAATCTCGATCTCGAGATTAGTCGGGAAAAACTTTTGCGATGTTGTCTCAAGCAATGAAGAAATACCCTCTGGAAAATACTGGATTAAAAGGGATAAGAACAAGGATAGGCCGACCTTGACTTGGCTGTTCGGTAAACTCGTTGGTATCGATTCAAACACATTGTTCCCAAAGAACAAAGATGGAGGAGCGGACAGGTTCTCATGGCGTGAGTATAAAAACTTCATCATGGTTTCCGAAAGCAAAACCGAATCAGGTGATTCCATTTTCTTAAGAGAAAAGACCAAGTCCACCACTTATGTTTTATCCCATCTCCTCAAATTCCTTTACGATACGGATCTCTCCAAGTTTGTTAGCGATGGCGATACTCCCGCCGTCAAGAAAGCAAAGAAAGAGGCCGTAGCGCTATTTGTTACGGGCAAAGAGGGGTATGTCCAAAAGAAAATTGAAAGCCTACAACAACAGCTAGCGGGCCTTGGGATCGATGGAACCATGGATGCCAGCACAGCAGATTCCTTAAACGCCATGATAGATGAGTTAAACGGCAAGGTTGCTGCCTATGCCGAAGAATCTAGCCTTTTGATGGACCAAATCGCAGAAGCAAAGGCCAATTTAAACGAATTGCTTTTGGCGCAGGCTAGCTATGTAAGCCTCAGAAGTGACCTTGAAGCGGATATTCGGAGACTTGGCTTCGTGGTCGATGGCAGAAAGCATGTTGCCGAGCCAAGCGCACATGTACTTTGCCCAATATGTTCCGGTGAAATCCACGTTGAATCCACAAAAAACCTTGTTAGTTCAGCGCGAGCAGAGTTAAGAAAAGCCATTGCAAGCCTTAATGAATTAAGCGAAAGCGAATCGGATGTCGAGGCCTTAATTCAAGAAGGCAAACAGAATGTCGCTAGCTTGGAAGCCAAGATGGAACAAAAAAGGCGCGTTATCGAAGAGGAAATTAAGCCCAAAATAAAGAAATACACGGCGCTGCTACAGAACTTCGAACATTATTCCCTCATTCAAGGTCAACTAAACGAACTTCGTCAAATGGAAACCGATTATGCAGCGCAAGTTCAAGCCGAGGAAGCGCAGGAATCGGAAGACAGCAAAGATTCATATGATCCAAAACGGCTTTTCCCCGATGACTTTAAGGATCAAATGGCAAGGATCTTCAGAGATATCATTACGTTAACTGGCTATCCAGAAATCAATAGTGTCGAATTTGACATGTCCGCTTTCGACATCGTCCTAAATGAGAACAGAAAAGAATATGGCTACGGGAAAGGGATGAAAGCTTTCATCAATTCCCTGATGATTCTTACGCTGAGGAAATATGCGCTTGAAGTAGAAAGCCAACACATTCCCGGTTTCTATTTCATCGATTCCCCAGTTCACGATTTGACTCTTCCAAAGAATTGGACCGGAACTGAAAATGACATTCGAAAGATGCTTTTCAAATACCTCAATGATTTGGAAGAAACGGATCAGTTTATCGTAATTGAAAACTCCACCGATGACGAATTAGGTGCCATAGATGAAAGCAGAAGAGACACAATAATTCATCGATTCACAAAAGATGATCTGCAAGGAAAATACGGATTTCTTGTGAAGGCCGAATAAGCTATAAACAACTGTTAAAGCCATGCCTTCGCTTTAAAGGCGGTAATTAACCTCTCGTCCGATGACTTTGAATACCAAAGCCTTTTATCTTTCTTGAACTCAATTAAGTCCAGAAAAGAAAGCGAACAAAAGAATGCAGATTTTCTAAAAGTTTTTGATAGGTAAGAAAACTAAGGTCAAATCTTTTCAACCAAAAAGGATTCTGGGTTCGCAATCCAAGCCATTTCTTCAAAGATTGCCGAATATGGGTTTTGGATTATTTCTGGTTCATAGTCGGGAAGCGACAGTTTTGAATAGTCAACTAAATATATGTAATAGGAATCTCCAAGCGCTTTAGCTTTTTCCATCTCGTTTCTCGACCAATAGAAATGAGGTCTGCCTGAAAACGTCTTCACTTCAATGAAACGATCGTACCGGGCGGAAAGCGGGGTTAAGTATGATGCGATGTCAAAGCCCGCTTCAACATCTATAGTAGATATGCGTTTTGGAATTCTATGGCTCGATGAGTCTAGCGACAGAAGCCTCTTCGTTTCATAGTTTAGGGCAAATAGTTCGCCTTCTTCGCCCTGCTGCTCCTCGAGTTCTAGCTGTTTCTTTAAATCTTCCAAAGACTTAGCTTTTCTCACTTTGGCGGATTCTTGCGAAAAAATAGGCTCGAAGGCTGGGAGGATAATCAAATTGCCGTTTTCGTCCTCTTTTAACGCGTTCAGCTGAATGAGAATGTTTCTGAAAAGGGAATACGAAAGAGGAAAGCCAAAAGGTGAAATGTAAAAGCGCTCCTTTTCGGAGTCAAAATGATAAGCGATAGGATTAATGATTTGAGCGGTCAGACAATAACGAATTACATATTTGCAAAGGTTGATCCAAAAATCAGTTTCGCGGGGATTGCCAAAATTCAAAGATTCTTCGCTCGGTACAACGTTTCTTGCCCCACACCGAATCAGTCCTATTGTTTCGAAAAAAGTAATTGCCGCGTCAACGTTAATAGAGATATCACTTTGGTATGCTGGACCTGCGGTCAATGCGGATTTGGAAACGCCTTGGGGCTGAAAAGCCATCACAGCAAACCAGAGGATTCCTTTTTTGTTTCCCAGGGCATTAAACCTTTTTAAATCTTCTAGCATAATCAATGATCACTGCGCGAATATCTTCATCGGCAGTCTCCTCATACGCGTTCTTGAACAAAGGAATCGGCATGGATTCAATGATTTCGTTCAGTCTTCTTTCCTTTGCGTCTAGACGCTCATCGATGACGGAATCCACGGTATTAACAGAAACCAAATAATAGTATTTTGTTACGATGTTCTGAGGCAGACCATACCTGTGAATTCGGTCTTTGGATTGTATAAACTGGGCAGCGTTGAAGTTTCTCTCGAAGTAAATGGCGTTGTGGCAAGCCTTGTGAAGGGAAATGGACTCAGATATTGCCGTTGGATTCGCGATAATGATTCGCAGAGAAGATTCCGGGTCGTTAAACCGTTTGACTATCTTTTCTCTGGTAAGAGTTTCTTCTTCCGATTCTTCCTCGCCATTTACAGGTGTGCCGCCATATAGAACCTCAACTTCGAGGCCCGAGGATCTAAGAAAGTTTTGAAGGCCTAAGACATTCTTTACGAACGACGCCCAAATAACAACTTTCCCGCCATGGGATAAAATTTCCTCCGTCAATTCCAAAGTCTTAATGAATTTGGGTGGAATCTCTTTTCTTGAAAACGAGATGATTTCTTTAAAAACTGACGTATCATCTTGAATTCCTCTAGGATCAAAGCCATCAAAATAACCGGCTTCGACAAGAGGATATGCAAGCAGGCCAGGATTAGAAGCCGCCTGCATCAGCCTGAGCAAACGGGCTTTGGTTAGCTCTTCGTGGAGCCCTTGGTCTATGCCGCCCTGCATCTCCTTAATATATTTAGATTCAATAAATTCATATATTCTTTTCTGAGACGGTGACATTTCCACTTCCACTATTTCCGTCTCAGCAGGGGGAAGATTTAGGTCACTTTTTTTGACCCTCACAAAAAAGGGGCTGACTGAATCGATTAGAGATGGAACACGATAGTCATCTTCGTTCCTTGACATATCTCGTAATTGGCCGACGTTATATGGAATAATTTTTTTGGTCGGCCAGATGAATTTGAATAGGTTATAGATGTCTTCGTATCCATTCGGAGCGGGCGTTCCCGTCAAGACGACTCTGGCAGCCGCAAATGGCGACAATTGTAAAGTGCTTTCTGCTGTGATCCCGCCGCTTGTATTTTTGACTTTGTGGGCTTCGTCCAAAACAAGCATTGTCTTATGTTCCTGAAGAAAGTATTTGAGTTCGTCAAGCATCGATGGTACGGAAGCATAAGAAAGCAAGACTATGTCCGGTTTTTGAAATCTATAGAGCATTTGCTTTCTAATCTCGAGCGGAACACCTCCCGAGAGTCTGAAAGAAATGGGTTTTCTCCCAAAGCATGATTCGAATTCGTCTTCCCAAGGGCCGAATGCGTTTAGCGGGGCAATAATCATCAGGGCGTCGACCTTTTTCTTATCGTCTTCTGGAAGCGAGGAAAGATGAGCGTAAGCTCCGTATACTACGGAAGTTTTTCCAGCTCCGGGAACAGAAAAATTACATGCGTTTTGGGCAAAGGCTAAATGGTAAGACGACAGCAATTGTAAATCGTAGAGATGGCGATTGGTCATTACCGAGAGCAGGCTCTCTTCGAATTGATGTAAATCAGCTAGCTCTACATTGCCGTTTCGAATATTTAATGCTTTGTTGGAAAACTCCGCGAATTTAGTTTCTTCCAAGGCGTATGCGTTCAATCCTTTCGCGGCTCCGGAATCCAGTGTGATTTCACAGTTAACATAGGATGCAGCTTTTTTGATTCTCGTTATTACCTGGGGCAAAGAGTCGGAAACAGAAAAAACCAAAGCGTCATCTACTATCGCAAATTGGGTGTAGTCTTCTAAAAATTTCTTTGATCTTCGCGAATTAAGAAGGCATTGAATATCGCCTTTTGCGTAGATGAGCGTTTCGTCCTCATTTGCATTGAGTCGGATAGAGGGCATTTACTCCTCTGCCTCCGATTTTATCGCCGCAACGAGACGAGATAGTTTTTCAAGTTGATTCTTCACTTCCTGGCTAGAGACAAACTCTTCCTGGGTGGTGTCTATGGATTGGAGGGCAGAAATAGCTCTCTCAAGCAATTTTAGAGGTTCTGCCGCCTGACGCTTGTTTTGGAGTTGATCTTGGCTTCTGTTAAAGTTCTCAATCATTCTTTGGCCGACTGCGCTTCGCCATTCTTCATCTCTTGAGCGCAACAAGCGCTTCATGTCGGCCTGAGGGTGCTCGGCTCTTAACTGGTCTACCGGTTCTTCTGTAACCGAGCCAACTATTTCGAAGTGCCTATCGGAAAAGCTTCTCCATATTTGTTCGTTGGCAAAAAAGCTTGAATCGAGATTATTCCTTTTTGGCTGTCGAATAATATCGCGGAACAAAGTTTGGTCTAGGCCTCCAAACCTAATGTAGTCAAAAGCTACTTGTTTAAGATCGGAAACGTCTGCTTCTGCATCGTAGCCCCACATGCTAGAAACGTTTCCTCCTCTATACCCTTTAAGCGCAGCTTCTAACTTAATGAAAGAATCCTCGTGATCGCCGAGCATCGTATAAATTCCCGTATACCCATAGTAGTCCAGGTATTCGTCCATCAGTTTCATTATTCTGATATAGCTGGATACATCGGATTTTTTGATTCCCATGAATTCGGCTATGTCCTGCTCCGAAAAGCCTTCCCCTAATAAGTCTTTGGCTTTTAGGTACTTTTCAATAGGGCCGTAGTCTACTTTAGCATCCTCGCCCATCTGATAAGTTGTTTCGAGCTTAAGAATCTCTTTTTTCGTCGCATCTTCTGGCAAAACGATGCAAAGGAAATACTGAGTATGCTCCCTCTTCGAGAGCGGGATGGTTTCATCTCTGTATAATCGGTTCAGCAAGGAAGCTCTTCTGTTTCCATCAATGATCATGCCGTCAGAAGTGACGATGCCGAATTTTTCTTGATGGTTATTGAGCAGGCTTTTCATAGTAGCCTGGTTAGCATCGACTTTTGATTCCCAAAGGAACTGCTCGATAATTACCACGTCGTCGGGGTTGTTCGGATCCAGGACATGGTTCTGACGCTCATAAGACTTCACCTCTGCTCCGATTCGGCCATTGTATGGATTGTAGGTTAGTATTTCCAAGGGAACCGAATACGCATTAAATTTGCGCCTTTCGCCCCTATAGGTAATCGTTATTCCGGTCATTTCCGGTTGGTGACCCGCGATAAAAGTCGATAAGGCCGCTTTTCTTTCTTCGGATGTCATTTTGAAGCCTCCTCTAAAATGTTTGGCAGTTTGTTTATGGTTTGCAAATTTAAGACATAATCGCTTGCGTTTACTATTGTTCGTAGGTCAGATTGCCTGGCAATCCATCCCGCGCCATCTAACAAGGTAATTAGGAGTACGCGTTCGCCAATGCGATCTGCTCTTTCCTTAAGTGTTTCTTTGATCTTTTGAATATCTTTTGCGAACGTTGATTGGGTACTGGATGTCGTAATGCTATAGGAAGAATAGAAGATTGCGATCAGTTGTTCGCCATCGTGAATGACAAACGATGGATCTTTCCCTAAAAATGGACGAGTTAGTTTCGAACACTCAAAGCCACTCCTTCTAGCTACTGACGAAGCTTCGGCAAACATTTTTGAAAGGTACTTATCGCCTATTTGATTATTGTAGGTGCCTTCCATGCTCTTTTTGATTAATCCCGTCATGACGGATTCGTCATTAAGTTTCTGCATGGTTGCGGAATTAATTACAAAATTATCTAGGTAAAATGGCGGAATAATGCTCTGATATTTGAGCAATTGACTTCCGTTAAGAAAAAGTTGGCATATTTCATCCATCCAGTCGTTATGGTCAAGCATCATATTGCGTATAACGGAAATTGACCATTCACCGGTAGGAACATAGTTCTTTTTTATTCTTAGCATTGTGATGATGCGTTTGAACTTCTCTTCCGATACGCCAAGCAACGTAATTATTCTTGATAGAGATTCTGGGGTACTCGCGACATAGTCTCTAAGACCAGAAAGCGTGTCAATCCTTTGCATTTCTTGTCGAGTTTGGGCTACTTCAATTCTTACCTTGTCTTTGTATTCTGCTTCTAGGGCAGGGTCTATATAAAAAGCGGTGATTGATTTAATTACTTGTTCTAAAGTCATTTTCTGTGCCACTTTATTCGCCCTCCTGAAGAACATCTAAAACTCTGCCCGACACTAATTTAATAATCGGCACTACAACAGTATTTCCTAAAAGGTCATAGCCTTCCTCTTTAGACACATCGAACCTTAGCTTGTCGGGGTAGCCAAATAATCTAAGGCCTTCCCTCAAAGAAAGCGGACGCAGACCGTCCCCATCTACTACGTATAGATGCGCCATATCCATGGCAACAAGCGTGGGAGCCTTTTGTGAAGGATCGAGAACTTCATTTATTTCAAAAGACATTTTTCCAGAAACGATGTTGTAACCAAGAGGGAGTGATTCAACGGGTACACGATATGTTGTGCCGCTTTCATTTGTGTATTGCTGCTTTGGATGCTCTAGTTTCAAATATTTCTTTTGGACTAGATAATCTAGGTCTTCTTGGAGGCCAGGTTTTTCCCAAAAGCTCTCTATCATTTGCAACGTAAGGGGCATTCCATCCATCCATACAATTCCGTATTCTTTTGCCCACTTCTTTTTGCGGCGCTCTGTGAGAATCCGATTAAGTAAATCTCTTTGTCTTTGAGTTGTTTTGCCTTTTAATTGCAAATCCCAACTATGAATATTGTTTGAACCGCCCCTTTTGTCTTTGATTGACATGCCAGGCAAATTCTCCAATCCGATAAGTTTGATTAGACGTTTTGTAAATTGAGTCTCGACGGTAGGAAGTCCGCTTTCCAGAACATCAGCTAAACATGAATCCTTTTTTTGAAACCCTTCGAGATTGGGCTTCTTGATTTTGGTTCCTACGATATACACTCTTTTTCTTTGCTGTGGAATCCCGTACTCGCTAGCGTCAATTAGTTTCCAAGACGTTTTGTAACCAAGTTCTTGTAATTTTTTCAAAATGACTAGAAGCGTATAGCCTATTGGCGAGTCTTTGGGAGCGTTTTTCATATCGTGCTTAACTAGACCTTCGACATTTTCTAAGACGAAGGCTTTCGGCTGCTTGGCTTCAAGAATTTTGGCAACGTAGAAAATCAATAGTCCCCTGGCTTCATCGAAACCGAGTCTTTTCCCAGCTGATGAAAAAGCTTGGCATGGGAATCCTGCCAATAGAACGTCAAAATCAGGTATTGTGGTCGGATCAATTTTAGTGATATCACCTTTTATTTCTTCGTTTGGGTGATTTTGATTAAAGACTTTAATTGAAGCGGGTTTAATATCCGACGTAAAAACGCATTGGGAGTCGATTTTTCTGTCCGCGCATGCTTGTTCAAACCCTTCTCTGATCCCGCCGATACCAGAGAAGAGGTCAATAAACTTAACCATATGTGCAGGTATTATAGCGCGCGGATATACCTGCCCGCATTAAAAAAAGCACAACTAAGTGGTTTTCGTGGCTTTTTTGGGCAGCAAAAATATGGTTAGTTCAAATTATCTAACGCAAACGGCATAGGCCATCCCTCCGGCACTACTTTCGCTATCCTGCGGAGTGCTGCAATCATCTTCTTCGACGCGGTGATCCTGGGGTGCCCGCTTAGGCGAACCGTTTTGTTGATTTCTGGATGCATGACACTGAATAGTTCGATTTCGTAATGGGTTTTCTCCCAGTCCTTAGGGATATCGGATTCTGGGAATTCGAGCACTTCGAATTCGGCGGCAATCGCATGCCAAATGTCAAGCCAGACCGAAGATTGCATCGAAACTTCATATTCTTCATCCATTACCAGGACGTTGTAGTAATGCCTCTTAAAATCAAAACCGCGCCCGTCAATGCGAAACCTTTCCCAGTAATCTTCATGTTTTCCGGGCTTCTTGACGGTCGCTTCGATTTGGATGGATTTGATCTTCAGATCGTTAAAAGCAATCTTTCTTTTCATCTTGGCAATATTGTAATTGGCAAGAGGGTCACCATAAAGGATTAAAGAATAAATTGACAATTTTTTAATCTGTTTTCCTTTATCAGCTAATTGGTGGAAATTAACGGATTCTGAGTTAAATGCCTGATTACAATATCTGTTAAGTCCAAAATGGTGGAAAATTTTGAAATCAAGTTGTTATCGATGTTTTTACGCAAACTGATTTTGTAATATTTTTACTACGATTTTACTAAAAACGGCATTTTTTCATCGGCCGAAAAATCAAAAAAGTTCCGATGCCATCGAAGGAATCGGAACTTTTGTTGACAAATTTGGTGGCTGAGGGGGGACTCGAACCCTCGACACTTCGGGTATGAACCGAATGCTCTAACCAACTGGGCTACTCAGCCATTTTTATGGTGGAACTTA
>Ga0310695_10008037_pt1 | contig 16529 bp, 9 predicted proteins | sample RumenRJG_04DNA_FD_203882 | JGI IMG/M metagenome (GOLD analysis project Ga0310695, IMG submission 203882) | Bovine rumen microbial communities from Lethbridge, Alberta, Canada - RJG_04 (v2) (version 2) | ecosystem: Host-associated > Mammals > Digestive system > Stomach > Rumen | place: Canada...
CGGAATCAAAAAAACCGGGAAGACCACCTAAGAAATCCCTGCATCAGTAACAAAGTCTGAATTGGTCAATTTTTAGCCATTTTTTTTGAGAAAGTTGGTTATAGTCCTACAATTTGTGAAACTTTTATTAAACCAACACCATGGTTACTTTTTTTTCTGTTCAAATTTTTCAGTGTTTTGGGCATCCCAGTTTACATTCGTTTTAATAACTGTTGCCGGGGTTCCTGCTATCACGCTGTTCGGGCTGAAAGCTCTCCTGGTTACCAGTGATCCGGCTCCGATAATGCAATCAGCAGGGATAATCACGTCTTTTCCAAGAAAGACATTCATTCCCGCCCAGACATGGCGTCCCACGTGGATGCCAAATACCGGTTTATTAATGGCTGTTCCGGGATTGTCAAGTGAGTATATTGTATGACCGTCTGAGGCTCGCATCTCCAGATTCAGTGCAGCTAAAAAACAGTCGCCAATAAGAACCTCTAAATTATTTTCGTCGCCGGCATGTATGCTCATGTTCCCAACATTGCAGTTGTTTCCAAAGCATACGGTGCTGTTTATGCCCCCCAGGTTGATGTTTATGGAATTTCTGCATTTGAAGGATCGTCCTAAATAAAGCATCCCGTTCTCGCCTATGGTTATGACAGAACCGGAGCACAGGCAAACGTCATCCCATAAAAATATAACAGAATTCTTACCTCGGTAGTTGATGTGAATTCTATAAATTTTTTCGGCTATTATCCGGGTAATAATCCTATATGAATCCAAACTGCCATTTTTTGTGTTGGAATGCAAAACTATAATTCTGTTTCCATGTTTAATCAAACAGTCATCTCTGATAACTGATGATAGATGTATGCCCTCAGTAAGATTCAAAGATTTGATATTTTTCAGTAATTCATTAATTTTGGAGAATAATACAATATCTTTTTCCTGCGAATTATCAGCAAGGAGTTTTTTGGATATGAAATCCATCCAGTAACGTCGCAGACTAAACATACCGTGTGATACTCCGAAATCTGTCATTAACCAACACTTGTTGCAATCATCGGGAACAGCCCCTGTTGCAAATAATTAAAAATAATGTAACTGTTCCGCTTGTCGAATTAACTGTCTGACAGTCATTGACCATTTTATATACTGTTTAATTGTCATCTGACGATTAGTATTTTATTATTTAAAAAACACCGGAATTCCGTTCAGAATTCCGGCGTTTCCTGTCTTGCCTGGTGGCGTTGTTATTGCGGTGCCATGGCGGCACTGCATTGTCAGGCCGAGGCAGGCATTGCTTTCTTCCCGGGTTCCTCCTCCTCGATAAATTCCGGAAGCGGCTTGTGATCCTGGCCCACGAAGGAGTAGATCACCGGCAGAACGAAGAGGGTGAACATGGTGCCGATGGAAAGACCGGCCACGATAACGAGTCCGATGGAGAACCGGCTTTCCGCTCCGGCGCCGCTGGCGGTAAGCAGAGGAACCAGACCGGCCACCATGGCGGCGGTGGTCATCAGTATCGGACGCAGTCTTACGGAAGCTGCCTTCTTCACGGCCTCGATTTTGGAGAGTCCGTTTTTAAGCTGCTCCTCGCGGCTTACCTCGCAGATCAGGATGCCGTGCTTGGATATCAGTCCCACCAGGGTAATAAGTCCCACCTCGGTGTAGATATTCAGAGTGGCCATGCCAACTGCCAGGAAGAGCAGGGCACCGGAAATTGCCAGCGGCACGGCAATCAGGATTACGCAGGGATCCTTCCAGCTTTCAAACTGGCAGGCCAGCACCAGGAAGATGATGAATATCGCCAGGAGGAAGGTGGAAGCCAGCGAGCTGCCCTCGGTGGTGAACTGCCGGGATTCGCCCTTGTAGTCATGGGTATACCCGGCAGGGAGGGAGGGGACAACCTCTTTTTCAAAGAAGCTGACAGCGTCTCCCATGGAAACTCCGGGATTCAGTGCAAAGCTCAGGGTGGCGGCGTTCTGTTGCGACATCTTTGACAGGGTGGCCGGCTCTGTTTTGACCTTGACCTTCAAAAGAGATCTCAGAGAAATCATTTTCCCTTCGGGATTTCTTACAAAGTATTTGTTAAGAGAATCCGGATTCATGCGGTCAATACGCTCGGTCTGCGGAATAACCTCATAGGAACGTCCGTCAATGGCCACGCGGTTGACATAGCCGTCGGCTATCATGGTGGAAAGGGTCTGTCCGATGTCGCTCATGGTAATGCCATAGGCACCGGCCTTTTTGCGGTCTACATCGATATAGAGGGTAGGGGAATCATATTTCAGATCGCTGTCAGAGTAGATAAATAGTCCGCTCTTTCTGGCTTTTGCCATGACATTCTCAGCCACATCAAAAAGTTCCTCGAAAGAATTCGGAGTCATGATCACGAACTGCACCGGAAGACCGCTGGAGCTTCCCGGAAGGGGTGGCATCTGGAACACGGTGGCATTGATATTGGGGTTCTGTGTCAGATTCGGAGATACCCGCTGTACCACCTCGGCCTGTTTGTCGCGCTGGGCGAATTCCTTAAGCACCAGAATGGCCATACCCTGGTTGGAAGCCGGAACGCCGATCATGCCCAGAGTACTGGAAACTGCGGGGTCTTTGGCGGCCTCGGCAGTAAGCTTTTTAATGCCGTCTTCCAGATAGTCCAGGTTGGCGTTATTGGGTCCCATGCCCATCATCATGAATGCACCTGTGTCTTCATACGGAGCCATTTCAGAAGCGGTATTCATGAACAGGTACGGCATGGAGGCCATAATCACCAGAGCGGTGATAACTATAGGAGTTCTTGTGGTCAGCACTGCGGTCAGCATTTTGGTGTAAATGCCGGTAAGACCGTCCAGAACCCTGTTTACCACGCTTTCAAATTTACCGGGCTTTTCTTCGGCCTTCAGCATTTTGGAGCACATCATCGGGGACAGTGTCAGGGCGATAATGCCTGATATCAGTACGGAGCCGGCCAGGGTCAGCGCGAATTCCGTGAACAGAGAGCCGGTAATGCCTCCCATAAGAGCGATAGGAGAGTAAACCGCCCCCAGGGTGATGGTCATGGAAATTACCGGAATGGCGATTTCCCGGGTCCCGATAATGGCGGCGCGGAACGGATTCAGGCCGTTTTTGATATGCCGGTCCACGTTTTCCACCACCACGATGGCATCGTCCACCACAAGGCCGATGGCCAGCACCATGGCCAGCAGGGTCATGAGGTTGATGGAGAAGCCGCAGACGCTCATCAGCATGATTACGCCGATCATGGAGAGCGGTATGGTGATAATCGGAATTACCACCGCCCGGAAGGAGCCCATAAACAGGGTAATGACCACCAGCACGATAATGGCGGCTTCGACGATGGTGTGGATTACCTCGTGGATGGATTCCTCAATGGAAATGGTACTGTCATAAATAATGTCCATCTTCATTGACGGCGGCAGTCCCTTTTCCAGAGAGGGCATCATTTTTTTTACATCCGCGGCAATGTCCAGCGGGTTGGCGGTAGGAGTTGCGTCAATGGCGGCAACCACGCCTTTCTGACCGTTGGCTATGGCTCTGAAGGTGTCATGGTTGGCAGCCATGGATACCTTGGCCACATCCCGGAGTCTTACCACAGTACCGTTCTTCGAGGAGATAATCAGCTCGGAAAGCTCCTCGGCATTGGATACCTGGGTGTTGGTATTGGTGTTCATCAGGGTGAAGAGGTTGTTAATCTGTCCTGATGAGGTCTGGTAATTGTTGGCCTGGAGAACCCCCACCACTTCGGCGGCGGTCATGCTGTGCGCGGCCAGCTTGATGGGATCCAGCCAGATTCTGAGGGCGTAGTCATTGCCGCCGTACAGGGTGACCTTGGCCACACCGTTTACGGTAAACAGCTGCGGTATTACCACACGGTTAAGATAGTCCGTGATCTGCGGTCCCACCATTTCATTGCTGGAAAACGAGATATAGAGTACCGAAGTGGTAGATCCGGTGGACAGGGTAATGGAGGGATCCAGAGCATCGGCCGGCAGCTGGGACTTCACCGAGTTGACCCGGGACAGGATATCCGCCAGGGCTCCGTTGGGATCCGTGTTCAGCTTCATGTTGACGGTAATGGTTGAAGTGCCCATCTTGGAGCTGGATGTCATGTAGTCGATGTTGTCGGCCTGGGCCACTGCCTGCTCGATGGGAGCGGTGATAAAGCCCTGAATCAGATCGGCTCCGGCACCGTAGTAGCTGGTGGTTACGGTAATTACGGTGTTGGTCATGTCGGGATACTGTCTGACCGCCATGTTTTTCAGGGCCTGGAGTCCGAGCAGGGTAATCAGGAGGCTGATGCAGACTGCCAGCACCGGCCTTTTAATAAAGATATCAGTAAACATGCTGTCAGAGCTCCGGAACCTGAGCCGGACGATCCAGTCCGTACTGGTTGGTGATCTTGATAAAGCTGCCGTTGGAGAGCCTTACCTGTCCTTCGGTGACAATTTCATCGCCGGGGTTGAGCCCGGAAGTTACTACGATGTTTTCGCCATTTTCATTTCCGGTGGTGACATTTACCAGTTCGGAAATCAGCTGGCCGTCCTGCCCGGTTTTGACCCGGTATACGGAGGTGCCGTAAAGATTGAAGGCAATGGCGTTTTTGGGAACGGAAATCTGCTCGGCCTCGGAGGGGAGCTGCACCGTGACATTGGCGTACATGCCGGTAACCAGCTTGGACTGGGGATTGGGAATTGTGGCCTGAACCTGCAGCACTCCGGATTCGTAGTTCATGACTACTTCAATGGCGGAGATTTCGCCCTCAAAAACCTCACCCGGGAAGGTGTCCACGGCAAGCACCACTTTCTCTCCCAGCTTGATTTTGTCGACATCGTTCTGGGACACCGCAAAGCGCACCTTGACCATGGAGTTGTCCTCCAGGTGGGCGATCTTGGATCCCGGCTGTACGTACTGTCCCACATAGACATTGCGGATACCGAGCTTTCCGGTAAACGGAGCCCGGATCTGCAGCTTGTCAATCATGGCCTTGATGGAGTGGGCATCTGCCATGGCGGCTTCGTAGTCGGCCTTGGCGTTGTCCAGATCCTGCTGAGAGACGTTGCCCTTGTTAATCAGAGCCGAATAGCGGACAAATTTTTTCTGAGCTGCTTCGGCTTTGGCCCGGGAAGCCTCATAGTTGGCTCTCTCCACCGAATCGTTAACCTGAACCAGAATCTGTCCCTGCTGAACAGTGTCTCCGGAGTCGAAGTAAAGCCCGGTAATGCTTCCGGAAACCTCGGATGATACGTCAATGCCCTGATTCGGCTCAATAAAGCCGATGGCGCTGATGGTTTCCTGCCAGGGGGCTTTGGCAACCTTCATGACGGACACCGGATTAACCGGCGGTTTCATGTTGGCCAGATATTCCTGGGTCATTTTATTTTTAAACATGATGAAGCCGATTACCGCTCCAAAAGCCAGTATGGTTGCCAGCGGTACGGCGATTTTCCAGAGACGCATATAAAAACCCCTAGTGAATCAGAACGATCCGGAAACAGATCCTAAAAAATAATCAGCTGTCCTGTATTGTAAATTCTGCCGTCAATTTAGTACAGTGTCAGGACATTCATTTTCCCTGAACCGGGAAATCACGGCTTAACGGCATTATGCCGTATGTCGGTGCAATCGTTTTGTGACCAAAAGTCTATTCCATGCTTTTTCTGCTGCCGAACAGCCTTCTGATAAAGCCCTTGCCGGATTTTCTTTTCGGCCTTTCAGAAAAATAGTATCGGATATTGCAGAGGAGAATGGCCGTCAGGGTGATTAAATAAAGCATCCAGGCAAACAGCGACATGAACGGAATGGAGGAATAGCTGGAGAGATAATCGCTGAATCCCCTGAAGAACACTCTGATATCCCGGATGCGCAGATTCCAGCGGTGCCGGAGCCAGGACTGATGCTTCAGAAACCAGGCAAGGTGATATCCGGTGCGGAATACCCCCCGGGCAGTTACGGTGCTTCCGGTCAGGCAGATGGCCATGGGATTGTACAGCGTGCGGTATCCCTTGGATGCCAGCCGGGCGGCAATATAGATATCCGCAAAGGCATAGACATTGGCTCCGGGAACCACTCCCGGAATTGCCAGATAGCGGGTGCGCCAGGCTACCATTGCAAAACTGCTGAATACCCGCTGGAGATGCCAGGCGGGGATGTCCTTTCTGGTAAACGGAAACAGAAAATTATGGGTATAGCGGGTTAGATGATGCCTGCTCTGGGTGGATACCTGCCGTCCGGTCACCACCGCCAGATCCGGGTATTTCAGAAAGTATCTGAAAAGCTCGCAGATCCCGGAGGGATCGATTTCCACATCCTGGGCCAGGGAGATCAGAATGTCGGAATCCAGATTGTCGTAGATGACGTGCCGCATCAGGGCGGTCTCATTGGCGAAGGCTCTTTTGGCGAGAGGAATCACCTTGCACCCGTAGGTCTGGGCGGTCTGCACGGTACCGTCCCGGGAGCCCAGATCATAAACCCGGATCCGGTCGGCGCTGATCACCCGCTGCGAGGTCAGACTGTGGAGGCAGTCGCTGAACTTTTGCCCGCCGTCACAGCTGACAATGGCAACGGTAATGATCATCGGCATGCTGTCAGCGTCCCAGCTTCAGGAAGTTGAGGAAAGCCAGGCCGTCATGCTTTCCTACTCCGAGCCCCATGGTATACAGTACCACCAGGTGCTTTGCGGCGATCTGGTTGCCCTGATCCGCCATGTCGGTCAGGAAGGCAATTGATTTGCCCGGATCCCGGGGCCCGCCCTCAATGCCGTACATTCTGATGGCCGAACTCAGCATGGCTGCCTTGACATCCTTCTTGCTGGCAGCCTTCATCAGTGTTGAAAACGCCTGAGCTCCGTTCTTTCCGGTTCCGATGCCGAACAGCTGGAAAACTCCGAGATTGCTGAGAGCTTTGAGGTGTCCCTGGGCTGCGGCCTTTTCCATAAAGGTCCGGGCCTTGTCATAGTTTTTCAGGCTGTAGTATTTCATGGCGGTGTTGAACTGATCCTCTGCCTTATCCGAGTTTTCGTTCGGGGCTCCCTTACCGGCAGGGTAGAGGAGTGAGGCCGGAGCGCATACCCTGGCGGCCGCGGCTTCAAGTTCCTGCAGATCCAGGGTTCCGCCGGCATCGAGGTAGTATTTGAGGAACAGAGGATCCTTCATGCTTGCCGCGGCCAGCCAGTTTTTATCCCAGCTCTTTATGCCGTAGATTCCGGCCTGCACCGGATCCGCACAGTTCTTCAGTGCTTTGGTGTCACCGGAGAAGACGCCTGCAAGAAACAGCGCCGGTTTAAGTCCGGAGTTTTTCAGAAGCCGGGTACCTTCCGCTTCGTCCTTGGGGGTTCCCTCTCCGTAGATCTTCATGGCTCCGAGATATTGTACAGCCTTTTTGTCGCCCTTGTCGGAGCGCACCACCCGGTCAAAAAGGGCATAGGCTTCGCCGGCATTGGTATAGCGCGGTTCGGTGAGCTTGATGTAGGCCAGCCGGTTCATGCAGGAGATTTCATCCTTCATGGAGCCCTGGGTGTACTGTCCCACTGCGGCCCGCATGTCCTTATTGACACCGCGGCCCTCCAGGAACATGTCACCCAGATGGCAGAAGGCGGCGCTCTTTCCTTCCTTTATGGCAATGCGGTAGTACTTTTCAGCCTCGGCATAGTCCTTTTTGACGTTGATGCCCTGATCGTACATGATGCCCATTTCCAGAGGGTGCTTTTCCTGAACATCCTTTGGTGCCCTGGCAAGGTACCGGAGAAGTTCTCTGGTATCGTTGGTCTTAATGTAGTAGTTCATGAGCAGTTTCTCAGCCTCCCGGTCGTCTTTGAGAGGCGAACTGCTGAGATACTTGGCACCTTCGAAGCTGGAGGGATTCTGCTTCAGGAGGGCAATGCCGGCGGGACGGAAGGCTTCCTTCACATTCTTTCTGGCGGCATCGATGTAATATTCCTGAGCCTTCTTTTCATCCTTGATGGCGGGATTCAGATCTCCGGAATAAATCTCGGCCAGGTCAAACGAGGCCTTCGGAATGCCGTAGCGTCCTTTGGCGGCTCTGGTGAGGTAAGAGATTTCCTTTTCCAGACCTTTTTGGACACCGTGGCCGTCCCGGTACATCAGAGCCAGAAGATAATCAGCTTCCTTGTTGTCGTGTTCGGAAGCCCTGGAGAGATATTCCACAGCCTTCTGATAGTCCTTCGGAAGATGTTTCCCCTCATAGTAGAAGCGGCCGGCGTCGTTCTGGGCGTCGGCATGCCCCAGATCGGCAGCTTTGATAATGAGTTCAATGCCTTTTGCGGCATCCTCGGCGGAAACGCGGGGCTTGTGCAGATAGATGGAGCCCAGCATATAGGCGGCATCGCGGTTGCCGCCGGCGGCAGACTTCTCCAGGAGCGCCTGACCTTCCCGAAGATTCTTCTTCACGCCCTTGATGCCGTTGATGTTGCGGATGGCCAGTTCGTAAACGGCGTCCTGATTGTTTCTGGCGATTTCGCTTCTGAGTACGTCAGGCTTGACGTCACGAAGCTCCCGCGGTGTCAGGAGCGGCTTTTCCGGTTTAACCTCCTCGGGCTGGTTTTCTTCCGACATTACTGCCACGATGCCTGATTCAATAACCGGTTTTTCCGGCGCTGCGGCGGTTTCCGGAGTGCCGGAATCGGGAGTGCCGGAAGCAATCTGCTCAGATTTTTCCGGAACAGTTTCGTTTGCGGCAGGAGTGCTGTCAGGAGCAGCATGCTCGATAACCGCCACCTCGCTTTCCACCAGAGTGTGGGTGCTGCCGGTGTCTGCGGGAACGCTGTCGGAGTCAGTCTCTTCGGCATTGGCGGCCAGTACGGTGTCGGCCACATTGACCGAAGCCGATTTCATATCCATCTCCTGCTGCTCCAGACTGTCGGCGTAGATGCCGCGGGAGCGTTCATAAAGATAGTGGAACGGATCGTGGTTAAGACGCTCGAAATCAAGGCTGGACATGGCATCCTCGGCTCTCGTGAATTCCTGCACCAGGTACAGCATGTGCCGGGCTTTTCTTGCCGTGTCCGCCATCTGGCCGTTATGATGGAACATCTGCATGGATTCCGGACTGATGTCCAGGGTTTCCAGAAGCTTCATGGACTTCAGGTTGACGTTGAAGAGAGGACCGCTTTCAGAGGTGCCCACAAAGCGTCCCTGCCGCGGGTTCTGTTCCAGAGGATTTTCCACGGCGGCCACTTCGGAGGTGTTTATGGAAAGGGGAATCTCCTTATTCCCGGAGTAGATGCCGGCCAGGAGATTCAGATCCGTCTTGAACATGGCCCGGTCGCTGTCCCCCATTTTATTGATGCCGCGGTTTAGAAGATCCTCGTAGTCCTTCTTTTCCGGAACCAGGACGTAAATGGTGTTGAGATCCTCGCAAGAGGTAATCGGGGTGCTAAGTTTAAGCTCTGCGGCATTCAGCTGCAGTTTTCCGGAACGTGCCACATCCCGGAATACCTTGCCGGTGCTTTTCCCGGTAACCGTGAAAGGCGTGGAGGTGTTCAGCCGGCATTCGTAGAATACCCGGGCCCGGTCGAGATAGCTCTGGCTGCGGGACAGGGTCTTGCTGTAGTTTTCCCTGATGGCATTGTAGTTTTTGGTCCGCTGATCGGGTTTAATGCCGTCAATGAGAGAAATGTAGTTGATTACCGAAGGCAGGGACAGATTAAGCTTCTGCACCTCCCGGAGCTTTTCCGGGGTCAGGATTGCAAAATCCTCGGCATTATATTCGCTGATGTCCCGCACCCTGTCGTCGGGATCCTGCGGCAGCTTCTGTATCAGGCTGTTAACCTCATGGAGAATGAAGTCTCTCATGTCGAAGGGGGAGATGCGGCTGTAATTTCCTTCGCCGATAAGAAAGCGACAGACTTTGAGGGCATTTACGGAGCCGTAAAGAGAACGAATGTCATTGATGGTGTAGTCAATGTTCTTGTCGAAAGCCTGATAGGCCGCAATGGTGCGCTCCATCTCCGAAATATCCGGTTCCAGGGAGTGGTAGAAGGTGAAGATGCTGGCCAGACTGTCCACATAGAATTTGTAGTTTGAGGTGGTCTGCCGGTTGGTGAGGTGCTCCTCGTAGTTTCTGATGCGCCTGTCCACTTCCTGAACCGCAACCTCGGAGAGATACGGAGTGATATTGACCGGGTGATTGCGGTCATCGTCGGTCATGGCGGAGGCCGGCAGTTCGTTATGCTTTTCGAAATCCAGATTGCGGAGCTTTGACACCAGTCTGACATTATGAATGTAGTTTTCCGAAAGAACGCTGTTGTAAAGGGCAGCGGCGGCATCCTCGGGCGTGGTGATTTCGTCAACAATCGAGGCATCGTCGGGGTTCTTTCCGGAGCCGCCTCCGAACATCAGGTAGCCCCCGGTTCCGAGAATGGCCGCCAGAACTCCGATAGCCAGAAGCTTCGGGGCTGATTTTCCGTAAAGATGTCTGATGCGGTGCAAATTTTTGATTGTGGTCATGCTGTTATATTACTCTGAAGTTAATCCGTGCGTTATGCGCCCATGTTCCGGAAAAAGCCGGAGGATGTCTCTTATGTTCGGAAAAATCTTCCCGAATGCCTGCTGCACGAAATATTTCTGGTTACTGCTGCATTTTACCTTAAATTTGGCAGTTGTACTCATATTCCGGCCCATGGCTGTCATTCATCAGCCCCTCAGCGATATCCGCATTCAGATGGAATCCAGCTTCTCATATCCGATCTTGGTGATCTTGTCTTCCTGGGTTTCCTTTACATACAGCCTGATATCGATAATGGTAAGACGATCTCCTGCCGTCGGGAATCCGCCCAGCTGGTATGACAGAAATTCGTTAAGGGTCAGGGGCTTTTCGAGACTGGTGATAATCAGGCTGTAGTCCCGTGAAACCTCGGTCATTTTCAGTTTGCCGTCAAGGATAATGTCCCCGTGGTAGAAATGCGGGGTTTTCCGGACGTTGGCATTGCCGTTAAAAATAAAGTTCAGAAACTCCTCGTCCTCGTTGTGGCCGATAATGGAGACCACATCGCCCTTTCTGAGGGTGGTGCCGCCGTTGGGCTTTACCATCTGTCCTTTTTTGAACACCGCCGCCACCTGGGTTTTGCTGGGGAATTTGATGTCCCGGAGCGGAATGTCCTGAAACTTGTTATGCAGAATTTCATAGCTGAAGATCTGGTAGTCATCGTCAATGGAAATGCCGATGTCGCCCTTGCTTATCGGTGCCACGATGCTGGGAGCATAGACCCGGAACATCTTGGCCATGGGAAGAATCGAGGCTCCCTGTACCAGAAGGGAAAAGATCACAATCACAAACGCCACGTTGAAGTACATTTCGCCGTACGGAACATCGAACATGATAGGGTAGATGGCGAGAACAATCGGCACCGATCCCCGGAGTCCCACCCAGGAGATAAAGGACAGATCCGCCGTGCTGTAGGTAAAAAAGGGCTTAAGGCACAGAAACACCGCCACCGGCCGGGCAATAAAGGTCAGCACCAGGGCGATAATGATTCCGGTTCCCATGTAGGGCATGAGACTGCTGGGGGTTACCAGAAGTCCCAGAATGAGGAAGAGGCCGATCTGGGAAAGCCAGGTCAGTCCGTCCAGTACCGGGAGAATGTAGTTCACCTGACGGTTTCTCCGGTTGCCAATGCACATGCCGATTATGAATATGGCCAGAAATCCCGAACCGTCAAGACTGGCGGTAATGGCGAATCCCGTAAAGGCAATGCCGATTACCAGGAGGGTGTAAAGTCCGGTGGGAATGCTTATGATACTGATAAGATAACGGGCCAGAAGTCCGAAGATAATGCCGAAGCCGGTGCCGAAGGCAAACTGCTTTACAAAGAAGACGGCGGCATCAAGCATTGATACGGCAGTGCCGGAGTTTTCGGCGCGGATCAGACTGATCAGGGTCATGGTAAGAAAGATGGCCATGGGGTCGTTGGTGGCCGATTCGATCTGCAGCGGAGATTCAACCTTGTTTTTCAGGGTAACGCCGTTGTTGCCGAGAAGACTGAATACCGCGCCGGCATCGGTGGATCCGACAATGGCGCCCACCAGCATGCACTGATAGAAGGGCAGCTTGAACAGGTAATATGCGGCGCCGCCGACAATGGCCGAGGTTATCAGCACTCCTACGGTGGAAAGTACCACGGACTGGACGGCAACGTTTCTGAAGGTGCTCAGGGAGGTCTGCCAGCCTCCGGAAAACAGAATAACCGCCAGAGCGATATTGGCGATCATGAATGCCAGATCGTAGTTGTTGAAGGCAATTTTCAGAAAAATGCCTTCCGAACCGCAGAGCATGCCTATTCCCAGGAACAGCAAAAGCACCGGGAGTCCCATAATCGAGGATATCCGGCTTGCAAAAATGCTTACTGACAGCAAAAGCCCGATTATCAGAATGGAATAGTTAAGTGTATCCATGGCGGCACATGAGGAATTACGGAACAGAAACAAGCCTGAGTGTTAGTTTATGGGAATTCCTGAAATTATCAAGGACAAAATTTCCCGGATTCCGGCCGTTTTTGGCGGCAGGGCCCCGCAAAAACAGCAGGCGGGGCGATTTCCCGGCAATTTTTTTCTGCAAGGTGTTATGCGTGTAACGTCATTTGAAGTTTTCCGGAGATATTTGCCGCGGCAGACCTTCCTGAACAGGTATAATCAGACAATGAGCGGGGTGTCTCACGGGATTTTATTTTTTATCGGGATGGCGTGCTAGCAGATGACCAGATTTTCAAGGGTGATTTTTTTTGCGGCCTTACTGGCGTCCTCGGGAGCCTCGGCTCTTTCGCAGGATATGCTTTACGGTCTTTTTTCCAGGGATGACTGTGTTCGTGACGGTATTCCGGCGGATTTGTGCACCCGGGGGCTTCATGAAATGGATCGTGATGCTCTTCGGAAGATTGGTGCCATTTATCTTAAGGACACCACTGACAGAAGCCGTTACTTCAGGGGAATAACCGCTTACGGTCTGGCCATCAGAAATCATGATCCCCTGGCGGAAACCGAACTGGCCCTGTATTACCTGCGCAATGTCAGTGAAAAGCATGACGAGGCAGTGAGACTTCTGCATCTGGCCGCTCTGAACGGCGTTCCCGAGGCGCAGTACTATCTGGCTCTTCTTTACATGGTGGGAGACGGGGACATCAAGCAGGATTTCCTGGTATCGTATTCCTGGGCCATGAGAGCTGCGGAAAAGGGGTTTTCTCCGGCAGTAAGCTTCATAGGCTACTGCTATCTCAGCGGTACCGGGGTTGTTAATTCCCTTGGCGATTCTGTTAGGTGGTACACCAAAGCCGTGGAAATGGGCGATCCGGATGCCGCCTATGCACTGGGATGGATTAAGCTGGTTTCAAATGCTCCGTTTTTTGATCCCGATGAAGCCCTCCGGCTTTTTAAAATCAGCAGCAGGGCCGGAATTCCCGGTGCCGACAACGCTATCGGCGTGATGTACGGCGAAGGTATCGGAACGGAGCGTGATCTCAGGCTTTCCGATTATTATTTTGAGAAGGCGATTAAATCGGGAGACAAGGCGGCCCTTCTTAATCAGGGGATTCGCAACGTCAGAGTGGAGGGGATCTCCGATCCGGTGAAGAATGAGCGGAATATAACTGTTTTCATCCGTGCCTTTGAGAGCGGCGAGGCTGATGCCGCTGCCGGGATTGCCGGGATTTATCTCGGAGATCGGGAAAGCTCCGGACAGACGCAGATTCTTGAGGCCGTGGACTGGCTCAGAAAAGGCGCCGAGATGGGATCTGCGGTTTCCATGTATCTTCTCGGCAGGAGCTATGCGGAAGGGAAATATATTCCCAAGAGCTGTCATGATGCCTTCACCTGGTCGTCGCGAGCCGTGGACTACCAGTACTATCCGGCAGAGAGAGTGCTGTCAGGGCTTTATGAAAACGGCTGCGGGGCTCCCCGGGATAACGAAATGGCCCGGGCTCTCATGGATCGCTACGAACGTCATGCCACCCATGAAATTTTTCCCTACAAGGTGCTTTTCTACCGGCCGCAGTTTTTCGGAACCGGAGCCGACACCGTGGCTCCCGGGCATTATCATGAGCTCTTTACCGGCAGAAGGGATATTCCGCTGGAGTAACCGGCAGGTGCCGAGTAGTCTGTTACGGAAGTCTTTTTTAAATTTTTTTTTCATCAGTCTGTAATTATCAGGTGTTTTTTTCGTTGCTAATGTGATATAAGACACATAACTTCGGCGGATCGGCATTTCGATTTCCCTGCGGCACCCCCGTTGTGCCGGTTCTTAAGGTATACAGAAAGGCAATGATGAAGATAAATTATGGCGTTGCTGCGGGATTAATGGCACTGACGTCTTTATGCGTTTTTTTTTCTGTCTCTCAGGCTTCCGCGGAAGCTGACATGACTCTTTCGGACTGCATTCGGCTTACATCTCTTGACAAAGAGTGTCATACGGCTTTTGAGAAAGGCTCCGGAGATTCCTGGGCCCGGATCGCAAACAATTTCATTATCAGATACGATGCCGGCAATCGGGTTAACGGCGAAATGTTCAGCCATATCGTTTACGCCTTCAGAAAGGCTGCCGAAAACGGCAATCCGAGCGGCCTTTTTTACATGTCGCAGCTTTACCGGGTCGGGAAGGGACGCGATCTTCCCCGGGATGAAGGAAAAGCCTGGGGATATCTTGACGAGGCTGCAGGCAAGGGGCATTCCCGTGCCATGGCTCTCAGAGGTTTTTTGCAGTATCAGGTTTTTTCTGATTATTATCCTTCGGACACCGGGCCGGCACTTGAGTATCTGAAGAAGGCTGCGGAAAAGGGGGAGCCTTTTTCCGAAAACATCATGGGCATCCTGCTTTATAACGGAGCCGGGATGGATCGCTCTCCGGAGCGCGCCTTTGAATGGTTTGGAAGAGCGGCTTCCCACGGATATGCTCCGGCTGTCAACAATCTCGGTTTTATGTACGAGAACGGCATCGGTACCGCAAAGGATCCGGAGATGGCGTTTAAGATGTATGAAAGGGCAGCCAGCAAGGATCTTCGAGAAGGAATTCTGAATCTGGGCCGGGCCTATCTCTATGGAATCGGAGTCAAAACCGATTATCTTAAGGCCTTTCCGTATATCGAAAGAGCTGCTGAAAGAAAACTTCCTGACGCCATGTATCTTGCCGGCTGGATGCTGCATTCCGGGTACGGAACCAATGCGGATCTGCCCCGGGGATTCCGGTATCTGGACAGAGCCGCCCAGGAGGGCAACCTTCCGGCTATCGGGCTTATGGCGGAAATGTACGAAAAGGGCGAAGGGGTTTCCTGTCAGCCGGAGAAGGCCAGGGAACTCAGGGAAAACATAAAGGATTCCGGATGGTACAATTACAGTGACAGTCAGATGGTTCCGGCGGTCATGTCCCTCCCTTCAGGGTTCAGGTTCCGTTAGTTTTTAGTTTGCGGAGTTCTTTTTTGAATCAGGCGGAGCTCAGAAATTACGGTATTTTCGTACGGTTTCGTAGGCTTCGTTGATGATCCTGGTCTTGTCGGCGTACATTTGAGACATTTCCTCGGGAAGTCCCCGGCCCTTAAGCAGGTCCGGATGGTACTTTCTGATAAGCTTGTGGAAGGCTTTTTTGATCTGCCGTTCGGAGGCGGATTCCGGCACGCCGAGAACCTGGAAGGCGTCTTTCGGGGCATTCGGATTCCAGGCATCTCCGCTGCTGTCATCCCCGGAGGTGCTGTGCTCCTGTCCGGAGCAGTGTTCCCGTTTTCTCTGTTCCTCCTGTTTCCTTTGTTCCTCGCGTCTTCTGGCCTCGGCCTGCTGCCCGCTCCAGTCATAGGAATCCCGGGAAGTGAATTCCTCCGAATCCGGGACAAAGTTTTTCCATGCCTGCAGTCTTCGGCATTCATCAATCATTGCGTTAAGGTCGCGGTAGCGGAAACTGAGCAGATCGCATATTTCGTGCAGCCGTTCGTCTTCGACCTCTGAAATCCGGCCGTCGCAGAGGGCAATGGTAATGATGAAGTTCATAAGATACCGGATATTGGGCTTTTTCCGGGACCAGGTGGTGTATCTTTCAAAGTAGCGGGCCGCCTGTTTCGGGGAGTAGTATTCATCGCAGCCGGCAAAAAATGCAGTCTTGCAGATTTCGGCAGTTTCCGGAGATGTTGCCATTCTGCGGATATAATCCTGTACTATGGCATTCCGGTAGGGATTCTGATCGTCGGTGCATTTTCCGATATAGCCCGCCAGCTGAAAAACTCCCCGGAGATACAGATTGATGTAGTCATTTCTGTCTGTGGCGAAGGGATCCGCCCCGGCCTTGGATTCTGCGTATCTGTCTTCTGAGGGGCCGGAGTTTTGCGGTTTATGTTTTCTGTCGGGATTTTTGCTCTTGTTGTACAGATGCGACAAAAAAGCCACTATTGCCACATAGATGACAATTGCCAGCACATTAAGAATTTCATGTAATAAAAGTTTCACAAATTGTAGGACTATAACCAACTTTCTCAAAAAAAAATGGCTAAAAATTGACCAATTCAGACTTTGTTACTGATGCAGGGATTTCTTAGGTGG
>Ga0310695_10008038_pt1 | contig 16527 bp, 11 predicted proteins | sample RumenRJG_04DNA_FD_203882 | JGI IMG/M metagenome (GOLD analysis project Ga0310695, IMG submission 203882) | Bovine rumen microbial communities from Lethbridge, Alberta, Canada - RJG_04 (v2) (version 2) | ecosystem: Host-associated > Mammals > Digestive system > Stomach > Rumen | place: Canada...
TTTCCGTAGAACAGAAGACCTTCACCTTCGCCGCTTTGCGTCACATAAGAGAGCTGATGCTGAGAAATGCCAAGCTTCTTAGCCAGGATTTCCCGGTCGCCAGCAGCCTGATTCAGCATGTAGATATAATCAGAGTTTTCAAAGATATTCTCTATTTCCTGACTGGCCAGCAGGTCCTTCACGTTCTGGGTAATGCCGGTCGGAATACCACCCCATTTCCGGAACCGCTTCCAGATTTCAACAGAGTATGCCGCTGTCTGCTCTTCCTTGAGCAGCAGGTGGAACTCGTCAATGTAGTACCTGGTAGACCTGTGTGCTTCACGGTTTGCGGTCACACGGCCCCAGACCTGATCCTGAACAATCAACATGCCCAGCTTTTTCAGCTGTTTGCCAAGCTCCTTGATGTCATAGCAGACCAGGCGGTTGTTGACATCCACATTGGTTCTGTGATTGAACACATTCAAAGAACCGGTAACATAGATTTCAAGCGCAGTTGCCAGCGTTTTTGCCTCTTTTTCATCCTGTTTCCGCAATGCGTTGTACAGATCTTCCAGGATCGGAACATTTTCAGGCCGCGGGTCATTCAGGTACGGCTGGTAAATGATGTGCACAGCACGGTCAATGATTGTCTTTTCAATCGGCTGCAATCCATCACGGCCACCAACGATCAGCTCACACAGGGACAGAATAAAGTCAGACTTCAGCGAAAGCGGATTATCTTCATCACTGTAGTTCAGGTTGATATCCATCGGATTGATGAAGTTCTTACTGGTAGGCGAAATCTTGATCACCTGCCCATGAAAAGCATTCACCAGCGGATAATATTCACCCTCAGGATCGCAGATAATCACATGATCATCCGTGACCAGCATCACGTTGGAGATTTCACGCTTTGCGGCAAAGGATTTACCAGATCCAGGAGTACCAAGGATCAGGCCGTTCGGATTCTTACACCACTTCCTGTCCACCATGATCATATTGTTGGACAGTGCGTTCAGTCCGCAGTACAAAGCCTCATTGCCGGTTTGGAACAGCTCCTGGGTTGTGAACGGCACAAAAATAGCGGTGGACGATGTAGTCAGTCCCCGCTGAATACCGATCTTGTTATATCCCAGCGGCAGGCAGGACACCATGCCGTTTTCCTGTTGAAAATCCAGCGGGATCAGCTGGCAGTTGTGCTGCTGAGCAATGCTCTGTGCCTGTTTCACGTTCAGGCCAAGCTGCTTTTTATTCTGCGCTGTGTTCAGCATCAGGAATGTGATCAGGAACATACGCTCGTTGCGGCTCTGCAGATCTTCCAGTAGCTTCTTGGCTTCACCGCCGTAGGTGGCCAGGTCAGAGGGAATGATATCCATGTCATAGCCGGAGCGGACAGCCTTTTTCTGTTCGTTGATCTTCATTTCGTCCAGTTCGGTGATTTTCCGCTTCACATTCTTGATGGCAGCATTCTGATCAATTGCCTGGATATGCAGTCCAACCACCAGAGAAGACTCCATAGCCAGCAGGTCTGCAAGCGTCCGGTCATTCAGATCAGATGCGATAATGTTGTAAAAGGAAACCTCACCGCATTTATCACCAAACCCGAAGGAACGCTTCTCACGGAAATCAAAGCTGCTGGGCGCGATAAAATCCTTGGTGCTCAGGCCGGTCGGAGCCAGCCAGTCCCAGTTAAAACGGAACGGAGACTGATTATCCATATGAAACATGTCATACATGACTTTCAGGCGCTCTTTACCGTTCAGAGGCGATGCTGCAACACCCAGACGCTTGAAATTGTTCATAAGATCAATCTCGATGCGTTCCAGTCGGGGCTTCGCTTCCTTGATATTTGCCGCGTCAATCCCGAAGGTAATATACTTGGTTTTCGTCAGGCCGTTGTTGCCTTTGGCCAACTGATTCTGAAGCATTTCCGCGTATTCCTTGCGGATATCGTCAAACCCGTCATCCTTATCAGGGATGATAATGGACTGTTCGAAGCTTTCCGCGCCGGCGGTCAGGTTCAAAAACGAGAACTGCAGGTGAATACTTGAATCGAAGTAGTTCAGGAAATCACACCAGCCCTCAAAGATCGAGGTCTTATCATCGTTCTGCGCCAGCTGATAATTGATATCCTGGAACTGAATGGTTTTCGTGTAATACTTCTCCGTTACCCGGCAGATCCCGTCAGGCCACATCCGCTCATACGGGATTGTTCCCTGAGTCGTGCGCGGCTGCTTCTTGTCCGGACGGTTCCTCTCCAGAAGCTCCTTCAGCTGCTTTTTTTCTGCCTTGGTAAGCTTGAGTTTTTTCTTTTTCTTTCCCATGGAGAATTTGGTTCACCTCTTTTTTCAGTCTTACATCGCGGTCAATCGCGTAGTAGAAGTTGTCGGTTTCATACACGCGAATCCGGGGTCGCGTGAATCGTGTCTCAATGATGTGCTTCAGAATAACCTCAAGCGGCTGTCCGTGCTGTTCGTACATGGCGAACAGAAAGAACGGAAGCATGATTACGATCATCAGCATGGATGCGAGAGTGGTGCCGATTGCACCTTTGGTCAGAAAGAATACAGGCAGTCCGACAACCGCACCCAGGCCAAAACAAATGACCTGACGCTTGGTCAGGCCAAAGAGAAACTTGGATTTGACTTTCGTCAGATCCTTGGGAACAGGCACGTATGCCACAAGCTATCTCCTCCATTCAGATTTGTCAGTGAGCATTGAATACACTCTTGGCCAGACTGCTGGTCTTGAAGAGCGTGAAACATAGCAGGACTGTATATCCGATGCATGTCCAGACCGCAGATGAAACATCATCAGTGATTGCAATGCTCTGTACCAGCGTGGCATATATCGCAACGCATACCATGATCAAGAACGCCTGGAAACCGAGCGCAAACAAACTGCGCAGGTAATTCTGTCCCATTTGCCCCCATTCACGGTTCATCATGCTTGCCATGGGGATCGGAGCAACCGAAGTTACCATGTAAATCTCGATCATACGACCGTAGATGATGATGAAAATACAGATCGTCAGAATCCAGGTCACAATGCCCATCAGCATGGACTGGAACCACATTCCAAACAGCGGGCCTATATCCATCTCCTTGAGGCGTGCTTCCAAACCGCTAACAACGGCATTTACATCAATGGCTGTGTTTTGAGTGATCGAGCCTGCAGCGTTGTTCACAACGCTTTGAGCGACATCGAACACACCCATGACAATGTTCCAGGTATTCGTCACAATCAGAACAGCAGCGGCGGTCTTGAACAACCATTTGAAAATCATGAACGTGTCAAAATCGTGCATGTTGTTCCGATCAATCAGCATCTGAATCAGTTCCAGGCACATAACGAATGTCAGAATAATGCCCGCAACCGGTACAACAACGTTCTCAGACAGCGTTCTAATCATACTGAAGATACTGCCGTTCCATGCCTGAGGCGTTTTTCCAACATTGGAAGCAATCTCCGCGACCTGTCCATTGACACTCTCAAACAGGCCTGTCAGATTGCTCATGATTCCGCTGACCAGCAAACCCTTGAGCCATTCTGTGATCTTATCCCAGATAAAGTTCAAAGGGACATTCCTCCTTTCGTGCTCCCTCCCGAGAAGTCGGGAGGGAGCCGGAAATCAGCGGTCATCCGAATAGACCGGAAAGCAGTGGAACAACAGTGGTACCGATCAGCGCGATACCGCCGCCGGCCATCAGCTGCTTGATGCCCTGGGACTTCGCACCAGGGTTATCATTGCCATAACCTTCGAGCAGGTTGACCAGTCCCCAGATACCGAGGCCGGCACCGATGGCAATAACCAGAGTCTGCAGTACAGTTACAGTGTTGCTGAAGAAATCCATAATCTTTTTTCCTCCTTATAAAGTCAGGCTGCCGTAATCGGCAGCCGTGCGTTTGGATTCGTCCGGAGCATCTTCCTCGGGCTCCATATCGTATTCATCTTCGTCGATTGCTATCTCATAGGTGTCGTAGCTATCCTTCTCCTTGAGCTCCAGCTCCCGATTCAGAAACTTTTCGATATCAAAAGCATTTCGGGGATCTGCGTCCGAGAGGTACTTGTAGTATGGGTGCTTTGTAATGTCATACTTGTCAGACAGGAAAGGCCGCACCCCGCGAAGCTGTAATATGCACTTGCTGCCATCCATGACCGCAAGCTCATCTACAGACATCAGCTCTTTCCCCAGTTTTTGATAGTTCAGGCTATGAGAGATCTCACGCCCGCGACTTTCGCCTGTGTTGTATGTGTCGATTGTCTCTTTACCAAGGGTTTCAGCCATCTCTTTCAATGTGGTCTTTTCCTTGCCGCCGAGGAAAACCATGGAGTCCATATTGCCGATGATCGTATCAGCATTGTCTTTATACAGTGCTTTCAGCTGGCTCTGAGCCTGAAGCACAAGGCAAGCGGATATTTCACGGCTTCGGATGGTGGCCACCAGTTTTTCCAGATTCGGAATCTGGCCTATGTTGGCACACTCGTCTATCAGACAGCGGACGTGCACAGGGAGTCTTCCTCCGTACTCGTCATCTGCTTTTTCGCAAAGTAAGTTGAACAGCTGTGAATAAATCATGCTGATCAGAAAATTGAACGAGGCATCCGTATCGGACATGATCAGGAACAGCGCGGATTTCTCGTCTCCGAGCGTATCCAGTTCCAGCTCATCATAGGATGTGATTTCCCGCAGCTCTGCTATGTCAAACACCGCAAGTCGTGCGCTGCAGGAGATCAGGATTGATTTTGCCGTCTTGCCGGCTGCAAGCTTGAACTTCTTGTACTGCCTTACAGCAAAGTGATCTGGATTCTTTCTGGCCAGTTTTTCAAACATCTGATCAACGGGATTCTGATAATCCTCATCGTCCTCTCTGGTATCCATGTTGTTGATCAGATCAATCAGCAGTGCGAAGTTCTTTTCAGCCTCGGGCGCTTCATAGCAAATATAGCCAATCAGCGCACAATACAGCAGGGTTTCGGCTTTGACCCAGAAGTCATCGCCAGCTTTGCCTTCACCTTTCGTATTTGCAATCAGCGTTGTAACAAGTTTCAGGATGTCCTTTTCACATCGGACATAGGCAAAAGGGTTGTAGTGCATGCTTTTCTTGAAATTGATGGTATTGAAAACCTTGATTCTGTAATGTGCTTTCTGGAGAAGCTTTCCACACTCAACCAGGATGCTGCCCTTGGGGTCTGTGACCACATAGGAACTGTGCAGCTGCATCAGGTTGGGTTTCAACCAGAAGCGGGTTTTACCTGAACCGGAACCGCCGACGATCAGGACATTTTTGTTTCGTGCATACTTGGGATTAGGAACCCGGCTCTTCATGGTGAGGCCTTCGGTCTGTGTCAGGATAATGTTCTCCCGTGGATCGGAATCCATGTACGGTGCAATATCCTCATGGGTGCCCCAGCGAGCCGATCCGTACTCGTGATTTTTTCTGAACTTTTTGGCGTTCTTACCTTTCACGACGACAATCAGCTTTAAGAGACACCCGAAGATGATTCCTATCAGCAGATCAAAGGGCACAAAACTGGGGACTGGCGACTGAAAGGCAGCAGTTAATCCCTCAATTCCATGCAGTAGCTTTTCGGATGCATTCGCTCCCTCAGCAAGCCGCCAGCCTTCACCCAGTTTGGTAGCAAAAAGGCCGAAGAGCGCAAATGGGATGTTCAGGATAATCAGCTTTTTTGTTCTGGTCTTCATCTGCTGATCTCCCTGTGTTCCGCACGGTCCTTATCCAGTTCAGCACGCTTCCGCAGCACATTAATCAGGTTGCGAATAGAGGGCTTCTCCTCCTTGCCATGATCCCGCCAATGGTTTGCATACTCCTGCATAGCTGCATAGATTGTGTCTTTATCACGTGCTTTGAAAAATATGAGATACTGTTTTGAACCTTCTCTCTCAACACGTTTGACAGCGTAGTCGACATAATACTTCCTGGCGATCCGGTCAAAGGTCTTCATGTCAGCATCATCACCAATGGGTTCATTCATAACGCCTTCATTCTGACCAACCAGCTCTTTCACACTTTGTTTGCCATGTGGAACAACATTGCGATGCTCCTGTACTTTGTGTTTCGAATAGCTCAAAAAATGTGAGATGGCCGATTTCAGTGTCCTGCCGGTAAACTTACTGGAAGAAACCATCAGCGTTACGGTGCGGTTCTCGAGATCTTCCTGCATTGTTCATCCCTCCTTCCTCTGAAAAAGGAGATGCCCCCGGGCTACGGGGGCACCTCCAATTGATGCAGAAAAAAGAGCTTACCGGCACTGAATCCAATCGGTCTTCCGGGCAGTATAAGTCTTTCCCTTATATTCATAGGTCACCTTATACTTGTAGTAGCAATAGCCCTTTGCCACTCGCAGGTTATACATCTTGCCATAATTGATCCGGAAGGTTCGGGTACCGCACCAGGTTCCCTCATCAATCCCGTTTCCTTCTCTGATCCAGATGCGCTTGTCCTTTACGACCTCCCTGGCTTTCCCGCCTTCACCGACCTTGCACCAGATTGAGACATACACTTTGAAATCTTTGGCGTTCTTGCTCGGCGTTGTGAACTGAATGTCGATAATCTTTTCGCGGGTCTTGTTATTCCAGTCGGAATGCACTACATGCGCTGTGCCGGCTGCCAATCCGCTGAGCGGAATGGCGCAAAGCAAAACCAACGCGATCAGCATAGATACGATTTTCTTCATCTCTTAGTCCTCCTGCTTCTTCGAATTCTTTTTCTTCCGGATAATGAGCAGGATGCCACTTGCAACAACAAAGACAGCCCCCAGGATCATGACACCGGTAACCGCGATTCTTACACCTGTCTGGATAATGGTGTAGTTGATCATCCGTGGCAAATTTTCCGGAATCACGTAATTCTCATCCAAGACAATCTTGATGACTTCGCCGGAGACGCTGAAGCCCTCCAGCGTTTCAGTCTCTCGGATGTAGTAGGTACCCATGTCCAGGCCGGTAATGCTGACAACGCCGTTCTCATCGGACTCATAGAAGCCCAGGTTCGTTCCTTGCTCGTCCTCCAGACGGAACTTAACGCCAGCAAGCGGATTGCCGCTGGAATCTGTCTTCAGGAATTCGTAGTGATCCGGAACGTTCACAACCTTGATCAGTTCAGGAGCCTTCCAGTTGTCATCCACATGGATCACAATATCCAGGTTCCGGCAGTAGCCTTCGGGCACCTTGGCTTCCCGGATAATCCAGTCGCCATAACCGAACTTCGTAAAGGTCAAGCAGCCGTCTTTATCAGTCGTCGCCGTTTCAATAATCTCCGCAGTATTCGCATTCAGGAGATTGAACTCGATACCGGCCATGGGATTGCCGGAAGTATCGGTCTTTCTCAGCGGCAGGACCTGAGGAACGTTCACAAAAGCCTTGGTCGGTTTTTCAGGATTCACATATTTCTCGTTCACAGTGACGATGTTCTCTTTGCCGGAAAGCAGATAGCCGTCAGGAGCCTTGGTTTCACGGACAAAGTAGCGTCCCTGTTCCACATGCGTGAACCGGATCAGGCCATCCTTATCGGATACCGTGGTCATGATCTGCTTACCATCCTCATTGAACAGGCCGAACTCAGCACCGGAAAGCACTTTTTCGTCCTGGGTGAGCTTCAGCATCAGGATCTCCGTGGGGCAGTTGTTGATCACAGCCAGCGGCTCTTTCGGATTAATGAAGGTGCCATCCACGGAAACTTGTACCCGGGTATAATCGCGCACATAACCAGGCAGTGGTTCTTTTTCCTGAATGAAGTATTTGCCATAGGGCACCTTCTCAAAGGTCGCAAAGCCTTTTTCGTCCGTTATCGCGGTTTTGATCAGATAATTGGTATCTTCCGCGTACAGACCAAACATAACCCCGGCCAGCGGTTTATTACTCTCGTCCACTTTCATGACATAGAAGCGGGTGTAGTCATCCGAAACCGTTGTAAAGCCTTCGATCTGTCCGTCCTCCTTGACTGTGAAGGAGAATTCCGTCACGCAAAGTTCATAGCCTTCAGGAGCCAGAACCTCTTTGTATGTGTACTTGCCCGGAACCGCGGGGAAAGCCGGCACAAAGCCGTTCTCACCGGTATAGGCGCGGCAGACGATTCCGCCTTCCTCATTTTTGACTTCGATCAGCGTATCAGGCAGATAGTCAGAACCGGCAATATCCATCTTGGAGATCCGGGGCGTTCCATGCACGATTTCATCAACAATCGGAGTTTCCAGAGTGAACTCACAGATTCCGTCATCGTTTAGGTACTTCCGGTCGATATCAATATGGAAGGAAGCTGTATTTACTTTCCAGCCTTCAGGCGCGGAGATTTCTTTCAGCGTATAATGACCATGCGGGAAGTTTCCTTCAAAGGAGGCTTTGCCTTCCGCGTCAGTGATCGCAACAGCAATCAGCGTTCCCTTGGGAAGCGTGCCGTCCGCGTATTTGATCTCATCATGATTGTAAAGGCCGAAAACAAAACCTTCAGCCGGGACCGTTTCGATCTCGCTGCTTACCAGGCCTTTGTCAGACTCCTTGTTTACGATGACCTCTTTCACTTTGGTGAAATTGATCTTCGCGGGCAGGAATTCATCCGTCACACAGACTGTTTCAACAACCACAGGCGTTTTCTGATTCGCGGCCTGCAGCAGCACATCATACCGGTTTTCATCGAGCTTATAGCCAGCTGGCGCACTCTTTTCAGTGATGTAGTAATGTCCCAGCGGAAGCAGCGGGCTTTCATCCTTGCCCTCAGCCGTTGTGGTAATCGTCGCGGCGACCTCATCAGCTTTGAACCACTGGGTTCCTTCTTTGCCGACAATATCCTCCACGGCCCGGACTTCATACACAGCGCCCTCGAGATATCCCTCATGGTAATCAGGGGTATAAACAGTATGGCCTGTGGAATCCTGGGACTCCACAAAGCCGGTCAGAACCATGCCCTTCTTTTCCAGAATAATCTGGCCCTTAATAGGCGTGTTCGTTACGAAGATTTCCTGCGTGTTCTCTTTCACATCTTCACCCAGGACAGCTGCTGGAAGACAGAGAATCATCAGCAGCAGGCTCAGAAGCAGCGCAGTGAATCCTTTTTTCGTGATATTCATTCGATTTTTACCTCTTTCATCGTCAATTTGGGCAGAAGAAAGGGACAGCTGGTTTTTCTGCTGCCCCATATTCCGATTCAATGCTTTCATTCGCCCGGCACCTTGATGGTGACCTCATAGCCATCATCAATGTAGTCATCCGGAACATGCGTTTCAACAACCTTATATTCGCCCCAAGTGAGCAGAGGAGTCTCGGCAAGACCGTTCTCATCCGTGGTCAGAACCGCGACAATCTCTCCGACATCCTCGCCGTTATGGGAAGGAAGCCCGGACACTCGGGTTACAGTGAACACAGCACCCGGCAGGCCTTTCTTTGTTTCATCATCGGTCTTTATGATCTTGATCTTGCCCTGCAGCGGCATGTTTTTCACTGTACGCTCAATCGTTTTGTCCATAATGACCGTGATCTTTTCGCTCCACAGCTCATACTTGTAACCGACAGGGTTTTTATGCTCCTTGACCAGATAATCACCGACCAGCAGATCCTCGGATGTTGCAATACCGTCTTCGTTTGTTACCATGGTAGAGACCAGATCGCCAGCCGTGCCATCTTCCTTCACAGCAAAGATATCAAACTGAACACCTGCAATCGCATGGCCATCCAGTTCATCGATCTTTCTGACCTTGATCCAGCCGGGAGCATCCTCGTTTACAACCGTGTCCAGCACCTTGATCGGATTGATGTAGGTGCCGTCTACGTTCACCTTCCAGGTGTTCTTGGAGGCATGGAATCCATACGGCGCAGAAATCTCTTTGATGGTGTACTTGCCATACGGGATCTTCTTAAATTGCATAATACCGTCAGCGCCGGAAGTCGCTTCCATGATCTTCGCGCCTTTTTCGTTGAACAATCCGAATACGCAGCCTTCCAGAGGATCGCCGTTCTCACGGGTTTTCAACAGCTCTACATGGTTCACTTCATCCTTGATTGTGGTACGGCCAACGACCTTACCGTCCTTCGTGACCGTGAAATCCATGATCGCCACATTCAGCGCATAGCCTTCAGGCGCGTACGTTTCCTTGAAAGTATAATTGCCGGGGACAACCGGTATGTCCGGGATCTCGCCGTTCTCATTCGTGTATTCACGATAGATCAGTGTCCTGTTCTCGTCATACACTTCGATCAGCGCACCGGGGAGTTTCTCAGCGCCGGTGATGTCAGTCTTTGTGATCGTCACGGGAATATAGATCAGTTCGTTCAGAATCGGCTCGGCCAGTTTTACAACAATCGTGTTTTCATTGGAGGCCTTGTTCGCGGAAGTCAGGACAACAGGGAATTTCTGTGTGCTCAGTTTCCAGCCATCCGGAACAGCCAGTTCCTTCAGATAATAGTTGCCATGGGGATACTGCCCTGAAATAACCAGATTGCCGTTTTTGTCCGTTTTCGCAGTCGCCATCAGGGTGTTTGCCGGCAGCTGCTGGTTATTGGCATAATTGATCACGGAACTGTTATATAGGCCGAACACAAAGCCTTCACCGGCAACAACTTCGATGACCTGATGCACCATGCCGTTGTCCAGGTTTTTGATCGCGGTCTGTTCCTTCTTCTTTTCAAGAGATACCTTGATCGGCAGGTATGTGTTGGAAGCAGAAACTTTTACCTCAACCACAGCAGTTTTCTTATCAATCGCGGACAGGGTGAAATTGCAGCGCTCTGTGCTGTACACATAGCCGTCAGGCGCGGAAACTTCCACCAGGTAATACTTACCCAGAGGAAGCAGGCTGGATTTCACAGAGCCGGTGCTGGTTGTCGTCAGCGTTTCGATCTTCTGATCCTTGGTATAGAAGGTCGTTCCTTCTCTGCCGACAATGTTCTCCGCAGCATGCAGTTCAAACTTCGCGCCGGCCAGGTATCCGTTCTCATACACCGGCTTCATGATGGAATAGCCATTGGCATCCGTTTCATTCTGGAACCGAACCAGCTGCAAGCCTTTCTTTTCCAGAACTACATCGCCGCGAACCGGCGTGTTCGTTACATTCAACGTGACGGTCACCGTATCATCCGCAATAGCGGACGGAATCGTCAGATATGTCATGAGCATAATCAATGCCATGAACAAATGAAACAGTTTGCAGTGCTTTTTCATGCTCGTTTTCCTCCATTACTTGATCCAGATATTCACTGTATATCCAGCGTCGAGATAATCCTGCGGAACTACCGTTTCCACGATTTTGTACTCGCCCCAGGGAAGCAGACCGGTCTCGGCGATGCCCTGCGCATTCGTTGTGATGGTCGCCACCACCTGACCGATATTCGAAGCGTTATCGGATTCAGGCCCGGACAGGCGGGTCACAGTAAAGGTCGCGCCAGCCAGCGGTTTATGCGTCTGGGAATCGGTCTTCACAATACGTACCTTGCCGGAGATCCGCTTGTTGGTGAAAGTGCATTTCGTTACAGATCCCGCAACAACCGTTACGTTTTCAGAAGAAGTAGCCGCCAGGTTATAGCCCTGCGGAGCTGTCTTTTCACGCACAGTGTAGGCACCAGGCTCCAGATCGGTGAACTTCGCAATACCACTGGCATTGGTAGTGGCGGTCTTGATCACAGTATTGTTTTTCAGCAATTCAAACACAGCATTCTTCAGCAGGATGCCATCATCGGACTTCTTTGTGACTTCGATCTCGCCCAGAGCCAGTTCAAAGGTCACGCTGCCTTCTTTCAGGGGATACGGAGAACCATACAACGGCACCATGATCTTCTGAATGGAAACCTCGGGAATACCTACCAGGAAATTGGCTTCCTCAGAATCAGAGGAAATGGATTCCATGGTTACCGTAAACTTTCGTTCCGTTGAAGTGACGCTGATCGTGTCTCCCCTCTTAGCAAAATAGAAGCTGCTGTCAGACCCGCCGCTGTTCCCGGTCAGTGTTCCGACGCTTTTCGGAATCCGGATCAGATCCGCGTCCGTGGTAACTGTGACCTTTCCGATATAGTTGGTACCGGATACTGTCATGCTGGCATTGGAGAATGTGATCTTGCCAGTGACACTGGCACGGGCAATGCCATTGGCAGCAAGCCACCGGGCATAGGTCAGGTACACAGCAGGTGCTCCACCGCTGAAAGCATAGAAGTTATCCATATCCCAGTAGCTTCGGACATACTGGGAACCCTCCAGCTGCTTAATCACTTCGCGCATGGCAAACTGACCGGCAACGCGAGACCAGACATAGTTGTTGGAATCATTACGGTCGAGCACCATAAAGGGATAGGTATGCCGCAGTACCCAGGCCAGGGCATGCATTGTTTTTTCGCTGAAACGAACGCCGGTCACGCCGCCGCCCTGGCTGGTATTGGAAAAGGTGTCCATATCCACCAGCACATACGGCCCTTTGGGAGCCTGATTGCTGCCGGAACCTTCACCGGGACCGTCCTGATTATGCTCCAGACAGTAGACTTCAAAGCCTTCAAGATAGTGAGGTGTGGCATAGATCGTGCCATGAGCAGCGGATTTCGCAATCTGCGGATAATCACTATCCTTTCCGGAACTGCCGTTCAGTCCACTTTGCCATTCCTGAAAGCTGCCCAAGCTGACGTGGATCTCCTTCAGTGTGAAACCATTCATCGCTGTGGGACTGAACGATCTCAGCATGCGTCTTCCTGTATTATTGCGTTTCTGAAGCTGTTCCTTGGTGTATGCATAATCCGTTACGGTACAAGCAGTCTGATCTGTATCCTTGGTTTCCTTTGCGAGAACAAACACAATCCCGTAGGCCGTCCATTTCATGGCACCGCTGTTCAGACTGTCTCCGTACAGATACCGGACTTTATACCAGTATTCGTCGTTTGCATCAAGGAGAACGTCTTCGATCTGCACAACAGCATCCCGGACAAAGACTCCACCGAACAGATCGCTCGTGATCCGATTAGCAGCATCCGTTTTATCCAGGTCTGCAAAGACCCAGGTTTCCGTTGTAACAAGCACAAAATCGCCAGCCTGATGGGGCGGCAATTCTTCCTCGGCAGGTCCCTCTTCTGCGGGTTCTTCCATCGGCTCTTCCACCGGTTCCTCTTCTGGCTCCTCTTCAGGATCAGTTGCGGGAAGCTCGGCAGGTTCTTCAACCGGTTCCTCAACAGGTTCCTCGGTTGGTTCCTGAACAGGTTCTTCAGTGGGGATTTCCTCAGGCTCTTCAGTAGGATCATCTGCCGGCTCCTCAGCGGGATCGTCTGCCGGTTCCTCAACAGGTTCTTCAGCAGGTTCCTGTGCTGGCTCATCAATCAGTTCTTCATCCGGCAGACTGTCAGGTTCTTCTGTCGGTTCATCGGCAGGTCTCTCTTCCTGATCTTCTGCCACTTCCTCGGTCGGAGCTTCTTCAGGCTCTTCCGTTTCTTCAGGGCTCTGTGGCGGCTCAATCAGAATGCCTTCATCATCATCTTCATGTGGAACAGATTCTTCTTTGATAGGCTCATCCTCGAACTTTTCAGGTTCTTCATCTTCCGGAGAAATGATTTCATCTGGCGTTTCTTCTTCCGGAGCGGCAGAGCTTAGCAGAACCTCAGTTTCAACAATCTCAACTTCATCTTCCATGATAACGGAAAGCTCTGTATCGCTTTCCAGGGTTGGCGTCTCTTCTCCGGATTCGGCCAGGGAGAAAGAGCCAATCCCGGACAGCACCAGCAGCAGAGACATAAACAGGGAAAGAATGCGTTTCACTTTCATACGTTTAGGTTACTCCTCTCGTTGTTCTACACCCATAACCAACAGCCGGCCTTGTACGCCGCCGTAGCTTCGGTCACAGGTAATCAGGGTTATGATGTGATCTTCTTCAGATATCGTTATGCCGGTATCGTAGAAAGATTTCCGCTGTGCGCGGTTTACGAATTTCAGAAAGGCTTCATCATTCTTAAAGGAAGCAGTAGAAGCATCCCATTCGGACACTGTGTGATTCAGGGCAGCAAAGATCCGATAAGTTCTTTTTCCATAAATCGTGTTCAGGTAAATGAACTGGTGATTTCTCCAGTAAGACTCATTTTTGTACTGCAGAAGCGTAGAGAACATGGCAGTACTGTTGCTCAGATGATGTCCGTAGATGGCAATATTCTTACTGGGTGTCTCATAGTCAGATGTTGTAAGGGAAAACAGCGTCCCCAGCTTGCTCTGCTGACCCGTGATCAGATGATGCAGATAATAATCGGTTCGATCAGACCGCACAACCGGATAATTGATCACTGTTCCCGGAATCGTGATCGTTGCGATATAATCCGCACTTTCCACTGAAGGCGCTTTTGTTGGCGTTTCAGTCGGCCTTTCTGTAGGGGCAGTAGGTACTGGAGCATCGGTCTTCGCCGGACGGACTGTATTGATCACTGATTCTGTTTCTATGGTTTCAGTGTCTGGTGCTTCATGTTCTTCAGCTTCTTCCGGCTTTGTGATGGCTTCAATGATCATGGCTGGAAGGTCTGACTCAACCGGCTCTTCGATCACAGTTTCTTCCAGAGAGTCATCAGCCGGAATGCTGTCATTATCCGGCACGTTTGCTTCAGGAGTTTCATCCGGCAGATCAGCCGTAACCGGATCATCCTCCGATTCGTTCTCAGCAGCGGATATATCCGTCGGCACAGGTGCCTGTTGGCGCTGAATCTCTTCCATGAGCATGGTATAGATATTGTTATCTTCCTCGATCTCCTGATGCTGCTGGATCAGCGGTATGAAGATCAGAACTATGCCGACAAGGAACATGAATGTCAGCATGATGATTTTATTGTCGGGCTTTTTCAGCATGGGTTCCTCCTTTCGAGCCCCGGCAGAGCATAAAAAAAGACGATCTTTCAATCGTCACAGGGAGTGCTCCTTCTCTCGCTGCCGCTTCAGGTAGTTATCCAGGAGCTTAAAGATGATCTGTTCAATCTTTTGTATGGAATACGACTTTGGAAAGTATTTTTTCAATGTGTCATGGCTTAGGGTGATGGAATCCCGCAACGGCTTTTTCTCTTCCATCATGATGTCCGTAAGGTTTTCCCGTGTGGCTTCGCCGCCTTCACTCAGTTTACGGATACGCTGTGCTTGGGAAAGGGACGGCGTGTTCTGGGTTTCTTCCAGAGCAACAGCAACATTCCGCTGTTCCTCTGGCTTCAGATAGGAAAGCTCAACGGCAGGCGTGAGCGCAAGCCGGCCTTCGTCCACCATATCCTGCAATTCTGGATTAAGACTGTTTAGACGTATGTACCTATGCACTTGCATTCGGCTTTGTCCGACATCGTCCGCAACCTGCTCTATGGCCCAACTCGACTTCTTCCCATGTTGGGAAGAAGTTGGTTCCAGTTGTTTCCCTTGATGTTTCAGCGCTTCCAACTTCATCTGATAGGCTTTTCCACGCTCGGTTGGCGGGATCTCATCACGCTGCTGGAGATTGGAATCAACCATCAGGATTGTTGCTTCATCATCGTCCAGGTCACGAACAAGAACAGGAAGGGTTTCAATGCCAGCCAGTTCACAGGCACGTTTGCGCCGATGCCCTGACACGATCTCATATCCGCCGCCGTCCAAAGGTCTTGCAATGACAGGCACCATGATGCCGAACTCTTTGATGCTTTCCACCATCTCTTCCATACGCTTGTCATCGACAACGCTGAAAGGATGATTTTTAAAGGGATAAAGCTCTGTGATAGGTATCTCCTGTATCTGTTCCGTTTTGCGACCTGCGCGGCTTTCCTCTGTGGAAAAGATATCATCGTACGGGGTCAGGCTTACTCTTGTTTCGCTCGGCTTCAAGCTGCATCACCTCCTTCGTCAGGGCGTGATACGCTTCTGCGACCTTGCCTCCAGGATCATGAAGGAAAATGCTTTTCCCTTCAGCACTGATCTCAGCAGCACGAACGGAATGAGGGATTTCTGTCTGAAAGACTTTGATCTTGCCTCCGTATGTGTCGCGGATCAGGTTGCCGATCATCTTCGCGTTATTCGTCCTACTGTCCACCATGGTCAGTAGAATCCCTTCAATCTGAAGCTTGGGATTGATCTGCCGCCGAACCTTCGCAACCGTCTGAAGAAGCTGCTCCAAACCTTTCGCGGACAGGTAATTCGCCTGAACCGGGATGATCACTTTGTTCGACGCTGCCAGGGCGTTGATTGTCAGCATTCCCAGAGAAGGCATGCAGTCAATCAGGATGTGATCATAATCTTTCCTATATTCATTGAGTACATATTTCAGCATGGACTCCCGGCTCATGGCATTTACAAGTGAAACCTCTGTGCCGGCAAGAGCAATACTTGAAGGAAGCAGATCCATTCCCTCCGGGTGATGTATGATCCCTTCGCCGGGGGATGGCATCTGATCATTCATAGCCCTTCCCATGAGATCTGCCAACGTAATAGGAAGATTGTCAGGTTGAGGATTTCCTAGCGCAATCGTCATGGATGCCTGTGGATCAGTATCTACCAGCAGTACGCGCTTTCCTTCCTGTACGAGCGCTGCGCCAAGATTGATGCAACTCGTGCTCTTGGCTACGCCGCCTTTCTGGT
>Ga0310695_10008040_pt1 | contig 16525 bp, 17 predicted proteins | sample RumenRJG_04DNA_FD_203882 | JGI IMG/M metagenome (GOLD analysis project Ga0310695, IMG submission 203882) | Bovine rumen microbial communities from Lethbridge, Alberta, Canada - RJG_04 (v2) (version 2) | ecosystem: Host-associated > Mammals > Digestive system > Stomach > Rumen | place: Canada...
AGAGGTATACAACCATCCAGGTATTTTTATTTGGGGTCCAGAATATGATAACCCTACTTACGGTAACAAGGGTGATGCTGCAGCTATGATGCCAACCATCACCGAACGCTGGACTTCCGATAATGTCTCTCCTGAGCAGATAGCCCAGCGTAACAGTGATCTTTATTATGTAGCTTTGCATCGCAATGAGATTCGCCTTACCTTCATGAAGAACCTTGTCGACTCCGGCTATGTGTTCCTTGGTGTCTATCGCCTCTCGAAGACAGAGTCCGATACCACCCATACTACATGGGAGCGCGTTCAGGACAACGTCTACCTCCACGATCTCCACGACCTTCTGAAGTACTGCAACTGAATTTGGATTAAAATGGAATTTCAAAAGGACTAAAACGGACCAACGCAGGTCCGTTTATTTGTTGTATCTTTGTACGCAAAATAAATATAATGATAAAAATTCAGCTCACAATGTTGCAACTTTCAGAAAAAAGTCTTATCTTTGCAACGTCATCCTATGATGGGTGACAAGCATTGAGGAGAGCTGTTTAGCTTTGACCCGTCTGAGAATCTGGAAAATTCAAGTTGTATGGGTAAAAGTCTGAGAGCTGCTTCTCCTGCGGTTGCATATATCCAGCTCCTTTCACCAAGGAGTGGTTTTACATATATAATTCTGCAGGTGTGAGCTGATTTTCATTCTTAATACAACGGGTATTTCCAGAACCTTCAGACTAAGAATGTCAAGAAGGCTCACACTCTTTGTGTGATATGTAGTGGATAATAATAATCATAGTATTAACTTAAAATTATAAATTATGGGATTTTTTGATAAATTAAAGGATCAAGCCTTGAATGGCTTAAATGAAATTCAAGAAAGAGTAAACAATGTTCAGAATCAGCAGCAGTCATTAACTCCGCCGCCAGCGCCGCAACCACAGATGACTCCACCTCCCGCACCACAGCCTTCACAAAGTGGTAATTCAGAGGGCATTTATGGCAATTATATGGAACATTTGATTGATATGGCATTGGCTGATGGTGAACTGACAGAGAAGGAGAAACAAGTTCTTTTCAAAAAAGCAGAAGCAAATGGTATTGATCTTGACGAGTTTGAGATGGTTCTCGATGCCCGTCTTTATGAAAGACAAAAAGCCACACAGGCTGTTCAACCGACCACACAAGGCGCAGCTCCGAAGTCGGAAAAATATGGTGATGTACGAAAGTGTCCTGGATGTGGAGCTATTGTTGAGTCATTTACGACTCGATGCCCTGATTGTGGACACGAGTTCAGTAATATAGGAACTGTGTCAAGTTTTAATTTACTTTCTTCAAAATTGGAAGCTTTAGAGAATAAAAAGAAAGGTACTATATGGGGAGTTATTAAGGACGAGTCAATAGACAAGCAAAAAGTTTCTTTGATAAATGGCTTCCCTGTGCCAACAACGAAAGAAGATATTTTAGAGTTTGTTTCAATGGCAACCCCATTGGCAAAGCCTGCAAATAAACTTATGATATTTACAGATTTAGATGCAGGGCAGTATGGCGTTGCTAAAGCATGGAAATCGAAGTGTGAACAGGTAATAATGAAAGCGCGTTTCTCAATGAAGGAAGATAAAGCAACTCTGGCTGAAATAGAAAGGTATGCAAAAGAACTAAAAATTAAATAGTTAAGTGTTTCAAAATTATAATGTATGAATAATGAGAAAAATATAAAAGATATAATAGACCATTATATTGAAAGAGGTTTTGGCTCAATGACCAAAAATGATTTTGAGGTTTGGATATTCTATTATCTTCTGCAAAATGATCTTAAAGGAAAGGATAATTATGATATAAGTGTTGAACTTCGCATTCCCGAATCAAAAGTAAAAAGGTTAAGGTATGAGGCGGAGCTAAAGTATGGAAATCCACAAAATTCAAATAAATATTTAGAGGCATTCGATGCATTGCTAACAAAGTCGATTCTGAAAGAAGATGGTTCTTGTGTTCAATTCGTTGTTGAAGATTTGCAGCTAAGAAAATATTTGGACTCAACCCTTAAAAAAGGAGGACGTTTCTCAAACACATCTTTTAATAAGGAAATTGTTTCAATAGATATAGACGACTTGGAATTTTTACTAAAGACTTTGTGGCCAAATAATGATTGGTCCATTATCAGCAAGAAAGCGGGAGTAAAAATGGACAAGAATCATGTTACATTAAGAGATATTCTTAAAACTTTTGTGCTAAGCTCTGTTCAACAAGCAGGAAAACTTGTCGTTAATTTGACATATTCAGGCATTATATCATTAATTAGTTAACTATGGGATTATTCGGTAGAGGTAAAGGTGGCGGATTGATGAATGTCATTCGCTGCGATGAAGAAGAATATATGGTGTGGAAATGGCGGCCTGAAGGACAGGGTGTCAATACTACTACACGTGAGAATAGTATTAGGTATGGTAGTAGCCTTCGAGTGAAAGATGGTGAGGTTGCTGTTTTTGTCTATAAACAGAAAGACGGTAGCATGCAGGACTTTATTGAAGGTCCTTATGATGATACTATTAAGACAGCCAACTTTCCTGTGCTAAGTAGCATTGTTGGCTTAGCATTTGGTGGTGAATCTCCATTTCAGGCTGAGGTTTATTTTATCAACCTTCAAGGTAATAATCAGTTGCGATTTGCTGTGCCATACTTTGATGTGTTTGATCCTCGATTGCCTGATCATGGTATACCTATGGCAGTAAGAGGTACAATGACCTTTAATATAACTGATTATAAGGGCTTTATCAAACTCAATAGGCTCGTTAATTTTGATCATGAGCAATTTAAGAAGCAGATTAAGGATGCATTGACGAAGTATGTTAAAGGCATTGTTATGAACGTACCTCAGGAGATGGGTATTCCAGCTGTCCAAATGGAAAGGCAAATCTTAAGTATCAATGATCGAATAGCTGATTATCTAAAGCCTCGTATGGAAAATGACTTTGGTGTCAACATGAAGGGTCTTGATATAGGAGCCTTGGAGATAGACAAGGAAAGTCCATATTATGAGGAACTTCGTCGTTTGACAGCTGGTAATACTGCACGTACGATGAATGCTCAGACAGATGTCAATATCAAGAACCTGCAAGACACTCAACGCATCAATGCGGAGAATATGGAAGAAACCCTACGTATTCAGCGCGAGGAAATGCAGCGTGCTCAGCGACTGCAAACAGAAACCAATTTCATGGGTGCTCATTCACTTGATCAGCAGACAGATGTCCTCAAAACTGGAGCCCAGAATCTTGGCCAAATGGGCAGCATGAATATGGGCTCTGGAGGGGGAGGGAGCATGAACCCCGCAGGAATGATGACAGGTATGATGATGGGAGGTGCCATGGGACAGCAAATGGCTGGTATGATGCAAAATATGGGACAGAATATGCAACAGGCAATGAACACACCGCCTCCAATGCCTGATGTGCAATATCATATTAGTGTTAATGGTGCACAGGCTGGTCCATATAATATGCAGCAATTGGCACAAATGGCACAAAACGGCCAATTGACTCTTCAAACTTATGTTTGGAAGCAGGGGATGTCCAATTGGGCTTTTGCAAAAGATGTGCCTGAACTGGCTGGCTTGTTTGCACCTCCAGCATCAGGTTCTATGCCGCCACCACCGCCACCATCAATGTAGTATATCAAAAATATTTGTAGTATATTTAAAATAATTAGAGATTATGGAGATAATGAAATTTTCTACCAAACAATTCCATTTGTGGCCTTTTTATAATGGCTTTAATTGGATGGGGTTTTTACCGACATACACCATCTCCGTTAGTGATAATGAGATAACATTTCTGATAAATGGAAAAGATGTGAAAATATTCTCCCCCCAAGAGGTTGAGAGCGCACATTTCTTTAAGACATGGTTTGGATGGGGAAATACTAAAGTCGGTTTTTCTACGAAAAAATACAAGTCAGAGAAAGAAGAAAGAGGTGATTGTTGGTATTTTCTGTCTAATGATTATAGCTATGTTTGCTCCTCCGATCAAAACAACTTAATTCAGTTATTAAAGGAGACTCATACAAAATGTTTTGACGAGAAGGGCTTGTCGCTAAGAAATGGGAATCTATGGATGTGCAATGATTATGTTGTTGAATATGATGGCAATAATGAGGTTGCTTATTGGGCTCTTGAAATACCCGAATTGAAATATTTCTATTCAGAAAAGAATCTGATTCCGTGGAAGAAACCTGTTCTTGTGACAGGCTCTGATCATGCATTACGTATAAAGGAATTAAGCGCAAGTGATATTGCTAAGCTCAAACAACATGTAATAGAGAATGGTGCAAAACTGGGAGAAATCAGTAATGCCGCATTCCATCATGCATTTTCCTTTGGCGTGATTTTCCATCCATCACAATGGTTTACATCATGCTCAATCGGACTTGGTGACGAAGGAGTTAGTTTCTCACAAAAAACTTTTAAGACCAATGACAACTTATTTATTCCGTATGATAAAATTAATTTCGCAATTTCTACTGGGTCATGGTATGATTGGACACGTAAACTCATTATTTATGGAGAACAAAATGTTATTCCTAAGAGAAAGTTCAGTTCAGGTGATGCTAAAAGAATTGTAAACGAATTAAGGGAAAAAGGAATAGGCCAACTTGAAGGAGAAGAATTTACCGAATCTTATCACTCAAGTTGGATTGGGGTTCTTCTTAGTATTGTTACTTTTGGACTATGGCATATAATTGCAATATTATTCTCGAAAAAACGCAAGAGAATTATTATCGGAGAGAAAATGTTCGCTTGGGATGGAGATATATGGCAGATTGATGTTGATAATTTTAGACGTGAAAAAGCTAAAGATGATTTAAAATTCTTTGCAGGTAAAGCCGATGAAATTAAAGACATATATTATTATAAAAGACATTGGTACCATTTATGGGGTTATGTCTTTATATGGGTACATCCCTCCAATATACGAACTTTTGCTTATGAGGCTGAGCAAATGAGTCAAGACTATGATTTAGAAATAGGTAAGGTGTATTCCTCTTCAGTATCAAAAATAAAAAGATATTTAGAAGAAGAGGGCTACGAACAAGATTCTGAAAGACATAAAATGTATAAGAAATGGGTAAAACGTTTTATTGAAAATAGATAGTTTGATGGAAAATAACTGTTTTTTTTCTGTTGATCGACTAGTAGAGTTTGGTCTCGGAATGGGATTAGCTCAGCAAATGGTTGGAATGATGAACCAATACATGCAGTCAATGTATGTACCTGGTTCCATCCAATCAATGCCGAAGCCAATGCCTCAAATTTATTATGTGGCTATTGATGGTCAACAAGTTGGACCTCTTAACGATAGCGAATTATCTCACTTGATTATTCAAAAAAAGATTAATAAGGATACGCTTTCTTGGGTACCTGGTATGTTAAGTTGGAAACCAATTGAACAAGTTCCTGCTATACTTAAAGTGATTGCATTAACACCACCACCTTTAGACGTATGAAATTTTCTGTATTTCCTATTTTACTATTGCTGATTGTTACAGCAGCATTAGGCTATTTAGCTTTTCATATAGCGAACTCCAATGCAGATACTAATGATGTCGTGGTAGGTGTTGGGACATGTATTTCTGTTCTTCTAACATTGGGATGTGTTTTAGGTGTCTCAATTGAGAATGGCAGAATGAATGTGAATATGAAAACGTGGAGTATAACAGCTTTTATCGTTTTAGTAATCACAAATCTATGTTTCGCAGGGTTTGGTGTTGCCATGCCCTACTATATAATAGTACTTGCACTATTGCTGGTAATACATCTATGGGTAGTATGGAAGATATCAACAATTAAAGATTTATAAGAAGGAGTAAGCCGAAAATCCGATGAAGAGTAGGCATAAATAAATAGGTTATGAAAAAAGTAATATTTGCAATGGCAGCATTTACCGTAGCTGCATTTACGTCGTGTTCGTCATCAAACGAGCTAAAAGAAATATCACCGACCTCAACTGACTTTACTTCTGGGGAGTTGGCAAAATTTATTGAGGTCGTAGATGAACCTTGTCAGCTTTCTTATGCAGAGCAAGATGGGACAATTGCTACACAGTTTATTAAGCTGAAAGTCAAGCTAAGATTGGCAAAAGAGTCGCCAGAATTGAAGAAGGTCGATGCCCGTGATATAGATTTTACGGGGTTACTCTCTGTCGCAACAGTAAATCTAGTAGACGAGAATGAAACAAAAGTTCAGGATTTGAAAGTGAAGTCAGAAGACTTGCTTAAATTGAAGAAGTTATTACATGGTGAAAAGGGTGATGAAGAAACCATTACTTTTGAGGGAGAATTTCATAATTCTAAAGATGCCCCCAAATGGTTTGATCAGGCTGCTGCATTTACACCATATCTGACAGGCGATATTGTCGTAGGTGGCGAAACAGCTTCATCTAATTCTAGTAGCTTTGAGATCGACGGTACTCACGATATGCATGGTACTGTGGATAAATATCCTATTACTATGCATCTCGAAATAGATGGATCGACTGTCAAAGGAACGTATTACTACGACAAGCAAGGTTCAAATGCAAAACTTAAATTATCCGGCACTAATGAGGAAGGCGTTTTGGACATTAATGAAACTGATGCAGAAGGAACACCAACCGGACATTTTAAAGGAAAAATCGCTAATGGCGTTTTCCGCGGCCAATTTATCACTAATCAAGGAAAAAAGATGGCATTCGTCGTTTCTGAAGGTGACAGTTCTGGTTCTCTATCAGATGATGATTATAGCTTTTCAGATTCTGACGAAGGTGATACAGGGTTGTCTTTAGATAGTGAAGGCGATTCCTCATTTGACGAGTTTCTTGATGAGTATGAAAAATTCTGGAAAAGATATATGAGCTACATGAAGAAGATTGACAAGAGTGATCCAACCGCTTTGATTGAATATGGGAAGTTAATGAATGAATACAATGAATATAATGAGAAGCTCCAAAAAATCAAGGGTAATCTGAGCATTGATCAGTTAAACAGAATGAATAAGATGAATTTAGAAATGATGAAGGAAATGCAGAAGATGCAATAAAATGTATATTCCCCATGTGTAGAATTCTATGCATGGGGTATTCTATCACTATGTTTCTTTAATTTCGCAATAATGAATAAGTTTGTAATAATAAAGATATGTCTACTTGCTGCAGCGATTCTTTATCCAGCCAACAATTTCGGGGAGTTCCAAAGACGAAATACCCCCCAAAGTCAATTATCAAAAAAAAAATATAAAGAGAAAAAGTACCCGACTCCAAATTATGATCATAATAGGAGTAATACAGTTGAAGGTGTTATCCTACATCATACTGCAGAGCCAACAATAGAAAAGTCATTGGAAATATTGACGTCATTAAAGAAAAAAGTAGGTACTCATTGCGTGATAGATTTGGACGGAACACGATATATCATGTGTGAACCAGAAGTGGCAACATACCATGCTGGTTTTTCTATCTTAAATGGGAAAGAAGGCTGTAACTACTTTACGATAGGTATAGAATTTCAAGGCAACACATTGGAGAAGCCTTTGACAAAGGATCAAATATATAGTGCCATAGAATATCTTAAGCCCTTGATTTTGAAATATAGAATCCCAATAAATAATATAGTTACCCATGAAATGGTTAGACAAGCATATAAGAGAAAACATCCTCATAAAAGATGTAGTGGTAAAGTAGATATCACACAAACAGAATACAAACGTTTTATGAAATTGCTTCGACAATCAATAGAAACGAATCCCAAAAGATAAAATTGTAATCCAATTATTTATGTGTCTTAGGATCAAATGTCGCAATAACATAGTCCGATAAATAAAAAGTATTATAAAAGTTGTTGTTCTACATAAAATAGGAGTAAGCCGAAAATCCTCAGAAGAGTAGGCCATTAATTCGTATTTATATGAAAAGATTGTCTTATTTGTTTAATGCTTTATTGGTGCTTATTATAGTGTCATGTTCATCGAATGCGCCTAAAGAGATTAATCCAACTTCAACAGAGTTCATTTCCGGAGAGTTAGCAAAACTGATAGAGGTTGTTGAAGAGCCATGTCAACTGTCATATGCAGAGAATGAAGGATCGATAGCCACACAGTATATCAAGCTCAAGGTAAAACTAAGATTAACAAAAGAATCGCCATCATTACAGAAGGTAGATGCCCGTGATATTGATTTTACAGGATTACTATCAGTTGCTATGATAAATTTGGTAGATGAGAATGGTACAAATGTTCAGGATCTGAGTGTAAAATCCGAAGAATTGCTTAAATTGAAGAGATTGCTTCAAGGAAAAGTCGGAGATGAGGATGTGATAACTTTCGAGAGTGAATTCCATAATTCAAAGGAGGCTCCTAAATGGTTTGACAAGACGACTGCTTTTACACCGTATATGACGGGTGATACAGTGGTGGAAGGTGATGAAGCAGAAGTGAACAATGATAATTGTTTCTCTCTAAATCTCAGAGGTGTACTTGGCGGCTCTAATGATGCCGAATTAACATATAACGATAAGATAGACGAAGGAGAAGTTGTGTTTACTGTAAATGGAGTTAGGAATGTTCGTAAGATTAAAATGGGATCTTATGATAAGATTACAAATAAACTTATCCTAAAAGAATTCTTTACCAATGGAAACTATGTTGGTGATTTCGATGGCGTTTGGAAAGCTGGTATATACGAAGGCGTATTTACAAATACAAAAGGTGGTAGAGTAAACTTTAAACTTCAGGGTACGGCAAATGTAGGAGAATCTATTGGCAATAATGATGATTCTTTTGAAGATAGTGATTTTACCACGGGTAAGGGTGATTCTTCTATTGACGAATTTCTTGATGAATATGAAGAGTTCTGGAATAGATATGTAAAATTTCTGGAAAAAGTAGACAGAGATGATCCTACAGCCATGATAGAATATGCAAAATTATTAAAGCAAAATAATGATTTCATAAAGAAGTATGAAAAAATTAAAGGAAAGATGAGCATGGATCAAATCAATCGCATTAATAAACTGAATGCTGAGTTAGCGAATAAAATGAAGAAAATGCAATAACAAATTTAAAGATGAAGCGAGTCATATTATGTTTATTCCTGAGCATATTGCTGTTTTTGAGTGATAACACATATGCTCAAAATAATAATAAACGGTCTGAACAATGGATAGAGGTGTTAGATAACGGCGATGCAACTATATATTATCGCTCAGATGTTCAAAAGAACAAGAAAGGGCAATATATTGTATGGGTTAAGACGGTGTTCCACTCCGCTTTATATCAAACGAACTATGCACAAATGATTGGAAGTAGCCTTCCAGTTCTTTCAACAAAGACAAAGGCATTGTATTCTCCAGATTATTCTCAAGTGATGGTTCGTCAGGTTATGTGTTATGGCAAAGGTAATCGTTTGCTCTATAATTCTGGCGATGATGCCTCTGCTGGATGGGGCTACGCAGATTCTAATGACCCATTAAGTGTCGTAGGTAGTTATCTGCTTAATGAACTTTATCATTCAAGATAATTGCAACAAAAAGAAGAAAACCATAGAATTGCATTATGATTTCATGAAGGCCCAGAATATCGGGTAATATTCGCGATTGTCTTTAATATTTGATGTAGAACTATTATATACATTGCCTGTCACTTTTAAACTTCAATGAGGAAAGTAATTGTATTTGTTTTACTCCTTATGAGTATATCTGCCTTTGCCCAGCAGAGGCAGATATCCTACATTAACAATGCTGGCAGCTGGTATCATGTGTATGATACGAACGGGAAGAAGATCACGACACTTGCCCAACAGAGCGTCGGGGAGTTGATCGGCTGGAGTGCAGAGATTATCGTCACAAAGTCGGGCTCATGGTACAAGATTCTCGATCCTGAGGGTAAAACCTTGAAGACCATGAGTGAGCAGACGGTTGGAACAGTCATCTCCGTTGCAGGCAACACCTTTACCAGTCGCTCAGGCAGTTGGATCAACATCTGGGACAAAACAGGTCGCAAAATCTCCACCCGCCCAGCGAATTAAAAAAGCCTCCCCGAAGGGAGGCTCATTTATGAAGGGAGTTTCTGCCAGAGGTTGGAGTCGATCTTCTTGATGAGATCTTCCTTTACCCAGCGGTAGATGATGGTTTTCACCACAGGCGATTCATGGTTGGCCAGACGGAGGTTCACCAGGTCTTCCTTTGTGAATTCCTTAGGCAGCACATCCAGATAGCGGATGTTGCCCTTTGAAGCCTGAGGACTCAGCGCACCATCGTGAAGCGCATCGACCTTGTTGCCATAAATCTGCAACTGATACTGGAAACAACGCTCAGCATACCAGACGGCGAACTTAATGGCGCGCTCCGTTTCCTGACGACCTTCGAGTAGATAGGCGATAATGCCGGCTCGGAAACCATTCAGGGCAGCTCGACGACGGAACACATCGATGGAGTAGCGCAACGTCTGCAGATATTCCTGGCGCTTCGATTCATCCCATTCCTCGATGGCCTTGTTGATGAGCGGCAGACTGACCTCACCTTCCTCATCCATCAGACAGAGACACTGGCGTTTCACCTTCTCGATCTCATCCTGACTCCAAGCCTTGAACTGAGGCATCTTCGCACCTACCATATCAGGCAGAATCACAGGCGTTACTCGGCTCACCAATCCACTCTCGGCATCAGCGAAGAAGGCCCGGCATTTGTTGGGAGTTCCACACATCACCATGTTGTAATACAAGGTGACCTTGCCAGAGAACGAATCCTTCGAAATGCGATGCTGACCCCAAGGCTTGTTGTCGTAAGCCAATCGGAAGAGGTCGTTCTTCTCAGTCCAGGCACCACCCTTGTTGTTCTTCAGAACTGTCTCAATCTCAGGGGCATAGGTGAAGAGATGCTTGCCCTTGGCATAGAGGGCTCGCTCCAAGAAAGCACTCACACCGATGTTAGGCTCGAGGATGCGAATCTGACTGCAGGGATTCTCCACTTCCTGACCGTCTTTCTTAGCCAGCGAGTACTCGATTTCCTTCTGCCATTCCACCTCGTCCTGCTTGATGATGGGATCCATCAGCAACTCAAACTCATTGTCGACGAACGACTTACCTGTAGCCTGAGGCGCCTCGATATCCACAATGAAACTGGGCGAATTCAGCTTCCCATCGCGATACTTGGCTCGGATGCCTGTGGCCAGCGTGCCCAACATAGGCATGGCTGCAATCAGTGTGGCTTCCTTGAATTCCTCTGGGGCGTGGTCGGACAAATCCTGAAGAATACCAGGCAACTCTTTCTCCACTGGGACAACCAGCGAATCATCAGCTGTTTCTGAACCAGCCTCAGTAGCTGCTCCCAGCATTGAAAGTACCTCATTCATCTGCGAGGGAATCCCAGCAGGACGAGTGCTGCTCACAGCACTCTTGATGGTGCTCATCACCTCATGGTCCGACAATCCCCAATGGGGTAGGATCGAGAAGAGCTTCTGCTCATCGAAGTCGCAGATGAAGCGCAGATAACGGCACATCGTATAGAGAGCCATATTACGCTCACCCTCGGCAGGAGCATCGCCATAGCCCAACTTCCAAAGCATCGACTGAACGATCTTCTCATAAGGAATGCCCTTGTAATTCATTGAACATTCAACATTGAACATTGAACAATTCTGTTCATCTGAATTTGTAGTTCGGCTAGAATCATCACTCGCGTACATCTCCTTCTGCTCTTCCGTCAGAGGTTCGAAAACCGCAGGGTCGAGCAATTTCACATACTGCTCACTCACCATGAAACAGCAACGAGCCAGATCGGTGACATGCGAGTCGTAGCTGACACCCAGGCGACTCGCCAGCTTCTGGATGTTCTCCTCGATAGAAAGTCCTGGTGTGCGCCAAGCCCAGATGTGGGTTCCTCCGCCAGCACTCTCAGCGAAGTACACAATTCGAAACTCCTCGATGAGTTTTTCGTCCTGCACCTTCTGCCAGAGCTGCTCAGTCAGTCCCTTCTCATCGATGTCGAGGAAGTAGAATCCTGAAGGCACAGCATCTTCAGCCTTGCGCGTACCATTGTTAAATGACTCTGCAAGTGGGAGCCAAACGGGCAGCTCCTTCTTGCGTTCTACATTTTTGTTCTGCTTCACGTCTGTGAGGATGTCCTCTACGTGATTCTCCGCCAGCAGTTGACGGTAAGCAGCCATGCTCGCCTGGCGAGGCTTGCTGCTAAAGGTCTTTGCAATTAAAATTCCCATAGCACTTTGCGTTTGGTTGCTGCAAAGGAACTATGGGAGATTGCACCTTCAAAATGGGATAATTCCCACAAAAGTGCAACTATTGCTTAGGATGTGCTAAGTTGTTGTATTTCTGATAGATAAGGTCAAAAGCTCTTTGCGTAAGAATATCCTCATTTCCAATTCCTTCCTGAATATTCTTCCTGAAAGTGTCCACATATCGCGTTTCTGTGAGCTTCATGGCCAAGTCGCGATCAGAATGACTACCAAAGACTGACTTCTTTTTCATCTCTCCCACCAAGTGACAGAAGAAACGGGTAGTAAACAGATTATTATGCGGACTCTGGCGTGTTATCTTCAGATGGGAGAAGATGGTCTCGTTCTGAATCAGTTCCTGCCACATCGCTTCATAATGAGGGAACCATGCATCTGCAACCAGGTCGTGCAGCCTGCCAGCAGCCTCCAAGACGGCCTCGCCCACACGCTGCAATTCATTGTTTACCAGCTGCTCATGGCCAAACCTAATCGTTGGGTCGAGCTCACGGGCTATCTCCGACAGCGAGGCCAGATGGAAGATGAAACTACGCAGGGCATCATCGCTGAGATGGGCCTCGAGAAAGTCGGTTTCAAAAGCCTCTTCATCGGTGGTGTACTTGGCAAACAAGCCGCCTGGCACCTTTCCCAGTTCTGTGCGCTCCTTGCTCCGTTCCTCAGTCATGATGTCCTTCCACGAACAGTCATCGCTTACCACACGGAGCGTCTCGCGGTGTTCATTCCAGTAGTTAAACCAGGCATTGCTTTCGCGCACGCGCGCCAGTACCTTATTAAATAAATGGGCCATCCCTTTGCTCTTGCCCCGTTTCTCTTGCATCAGCTGCACGATCAGTCCAGGTATCAGCATCAGCAGCAACAGCCAAATCAGCATCAGCTGCAGACTCTCGCTCATCTTTCCAGCCAGACCATCCATGGCCTGGCGCATCTGCTTCAGTTGTTCGGCAGTCTCTTCCTGACTCATCGCCCCTTCAGCGTTGATGCTCTGGATCACTGAGGCTATCATCATCAGGTCGTTGGGCTGCAGATACTGGGCAAACACAGAGAAGGTATATTGCAGGGGCGATGCTTTCTCCTGAATGGCCTTCTGCTCTTCGGACGACAAGGCAACGTGCTGCGACAACATCTGGCCTACCAGATCGAAGAACGATGCGGGCAGCTTGCGCTGGTTGTCGCCTATCAGCCGTTCTAATAGTTTTACCACCGACTGGCGTATGCTGGTATCCGACACGCTTTTGGCGATGCGGTCGATATACTCGGAAAACAGGAAGGCAGTAGGGATCTTGTTCAGCTCCATGAGCGCCATTACGGCACTCTGCATACGCATCATGGCGGCATAGATCTCTGCCTCTACACATATCTCCATATCAGATTCTATATCCTCTACCAGTGCCTCCAGTCGCGCAGAGGCCACTTCCCAATGACGACACAGCTGAACAGTCAGTTGCTCAGCACGCTCATCGTCAACTATTCTTTTGATATCTTCAGTTTTCATATTCTTTGTTGTTTTGGCCTTATCGGTCACATGGTCACAGCTGTGACCATGTGACCATTGAGCCTCGGATTGTCGTGAAATAATTGTATAATTGTCTGTAAATCATTGTGTTATTTTAGATGCCTGTCTGCTCTTTACACTCTGCGGTCACATGGTCACAGCTGTGACCATGTGACCATCTGTTAGGTGGTGAAGGCAGAAGAATGCAGGGGCGAACCATGCTTTAAGCAGGGAGAAAGTACGTACTAAACTATCGTTTGCCTTTACCCAAACGATTATGCGCCTATACGCAAACAATCATTCGCCTATACCCGATTTGAAACGCTTTTCCGCCCAATGTCCATCTTAAATCTCCGTATAGAGATGCTCCTTGCCTCTGGGTGTCATCAGCAGTTTGGGGTTGTCGCCCTTGGTCCACTCGTTCAGCTGTTTGCGGGCAGAATAGAGGGTCAGACCAGAGACGCGTGAGAACATACCAGCCGTGATGTAGCCATGATGCTGCTTGATGCACTCTCTCATCACCTGCTCCAGCTTTTCCTTGTCGGCCATAATCTCCTGCGTGTCGGCATTCTGGTAGCGACGGAACCCGTCGAGCCACTTCTCAATCTGCTTGTCCCACAACTTACCTGGATTATACTCCACACCTTCGAGCCTTACATCGCGGTCTTTTACATCGTCGGCATCCGTAATCTGGCGTGCCAGCGACAGCTTGGGGGTAAACGAGCCGATGGGTGTCTCGATGCGATAACCTTCGGCCAGAAACCACCCCGCTGCTCTGATAAAAATATCGAAGGCGCGGCTCAGCTCACCATAGCGAAGGGAGTAGTTGCGTTCGCAGTAACTCTCCAATTGCTTCATTGTCATTTTCTGTCCGCTTTTCGGACGGACATATACCAGGTTCTTCCCATTCTCGCCCTTCACTGGGGTAGGGTGAACCTCGTACCACATTCCATGATTCTTTCTTGGCATAATTACATAGTTTTGTTTCGGACGACAAAATTAATAAAAATACTGCAGATTTTTGATTGAAAGTAAAAAAAGTACCCCTGTTTTTTGAATTTTTTCTCGAATGTGTTTATATTATGCACATCGAACATTTAAAATTCAAAAGATATGGCAACAACAATTCGTACTAGTTCAAAGAACTACTTTAGAAAGATCCAGAAATACCTCTACAACAAGAGAATCTTCTTCACCCCATCACTCAACGATGGAGTCTATGCTCTCACCATCTTCGATCTCTCTAGCATCGAAACCACCTCTCTTCTGAGCAAAATGACCAAACACTTCCATCTTTCACCCAAACAGCAGGAGCCTCTGGCTCTTGCTGCCTAAAAAGTAAAAGTAAGATATGAATAGACAAAGTTTAGAAGAACTCCTTGTTGAGATTGGTCGTTCGCCATTGCTGACTCTTGAAGAAGAATTAGCACTGCTTAAGGTCGTGCAAGAGAAAGGTACTGATTGCGACGAGATGAAGCAGTTGGAAAAGGCCAATATGCGATTTATTGTGAGTGTGGCGGCTCAGTATCAAAGACAAGGGCTAACACTCGAAGAACTGATTGAGGCAGGAACCGAAGGACTGAGAAAAGGTGCCATAAAATATAACTTCGAAGCTGATTACAAGTTTATCGCCTATGCCATTTGGTGGATTCGTCAATCCATATTGCAGGCCATCGAAGAGAAGAAGTAATGGAAAATAAGAACCAGTCGTAGAAAGTTTCACTTCGACTAATGGTCAAAGTTTCATCTGAAACCGGAGGCTGGCAGGCATCCTTCTAATCCTGTAGTAGAAAGGTCTTGGGATGCCGTTTTATATACAACCGCCCGCCGAACAATTATAAAGTTCGGCGGGCTCATTCGATTTGATCATCGCAGATTCTTACTTCTTTTTGTCTGCTGGCAACTCCACAATGAGGTTGTGCAGAGACTCAGGCAGACGCTTCTTGTAATAGTCGGCCTTCTTGGCTGGTACGTTGATAGTCTTTATGCCCGTGCAGCCATCAAACACATTGGCTTCGATTTTCTTGATGCCAGCACCAAGAGTGACTGTCTCCAAAGACGTGCAATCCTTAAAAAGTCCTTTATCCAATTTACTAACGGCTCCCAAAACGGAAGCAGTCTTCAACGCTGCACATTTATAGAAGACGTGCTCTCCCATCTTTGTCACAGAAGCGGGAATACAAATATCGGTCAGGCCAGTACAGCCAGAGAAGGCAGAATCTTCTATCTCCGTCACAGACTCGGCTATGGAAAAATCTTTCAATCCGCTACATTCTCTGAAAGCATCTCCCCCAATTATCGCCTGTGTGCCGACTGTAAGGGCGGAACGGAGATTCATACCAACCTGCGAGGCATACCCTGTGCCAGCCTAGAGTTTGAGAAGACGCTACAAGTTGAACAGCATGGCTATGTCATTACGGAAGGAAAAGGCAGTGACATCCTTGCTTTGACGCTGAACAACATCGGTGTGAGTTGTGCCAATATTCCCGCCGGTTATTACCAACCTCATAAGGATGATGAGTATACAGTAATAGCAGAATTGGAGAAATGTCTATCCTTTGTGAATAGTACTATTAATACGCTCGACAAGCGTTTCCCTCATATTTACAAGTCGCAGACTCAATTGATGGCAGAAAAAGAGCTATTCAAATAGAACGGATGGAAATACTGGCAATTATAGGCATCATAGTATTAGGACTCATCATCTTTACCAGTGTGGGTATTCTTGGCCATCTATTTGATGTATTCATCGTTTAAGAAAAATGCCATTT
>Ga0310695_10008041_pt1 | contig 16525 bp, 16 predicted proteins | sample RumenRJG_04DNA_FD_203882 | JGI IMG/M metagenome (GOLD analysis project Ga0310695, IMG submission 203882) | Bovine rumen microbial communities from Lethbridge, Alberta, Canada - RJG_04 (v2) (version 2) | ecosystem: Host-associated > Mammals > Digestive system > Stomach > Rumen | place: Canada...
GAGTGAAAAAAATTTATCCTTGACAAATCTGATTTTTTGTATTATTATTCTCCTGTAAAAATAAATTTCAGAAAGGAATTGTTACCGTGAAAACTTTGTCTGCACGATTTTTTAATAACTTTCGTTCATGTGTCTTTACATGGACAAGTCATTTGTGCAGTAATAAAAAAGCGGTAATTCCTTGTTATAAGTCCGTGTGTATTTAGATATATACATACTGAGTTTGTTTATCAGACGGAATCCGCAAGGGGTTCCGTCTTTTTATTTTATTAAAAAATTTTTGGAGGTCATTGAAATGATTATCGTATTGAAACCGAATGCCGAAAAGGAAAAAATTATGCTGTTCAAAAGTGCCCTTGAAGAAAAGTATAAGGTCACTGTCAATGCTTGGGTAAGTGTGGAATCCACTGTTCTCGGACTTATCGGAGATACCACTCACATTGATGAAGATTGGGTTTATGCTCAGGAAGTTGTTGAAAACGTCAAGCGTGTACAGGAACCCTATAAAAAGGCTAACCGCAAATTTCACCCCGACAATACCATGATTGAACTCCCCACAGGTCAGAAAATCGGTGACGGCAATCTCTGTATCATGGCAGGTCCCTGCTCCGTTGAAACGGAAGAACAAATTAACTACGTTGCACAAAGGGTTAAAGAGGCAGGGGCGACTTTTTTAAGAGGCGGTGCCTTCAAACCCAGAACTTCCCCCTATTCATTTCAGGGCTTGAAAGCACAGGGACTTGACCTTCTCAAAGGTGCGAGAAAAGTCACAGGCTTGCCTATTGTAACGGAAATTATGCGTGTATCTCATATAGATATGTTTGAAAGCGTGGATATTATACAGGTCGGTGCAAGAAATATGCAGAATTTTGAACTCCTTAAAGAACTCGGCAAAATCGACAAGCCTATTTTATTAAAAAGAGGTCTTTCAAGTACGATAGAAGAATGGCTGATGAGTGCTGAATACATCATGGCAGGCGGCAACAATAAAGTCATTTTGTGCGAGAGAGGTATAAGAACCTATGAAACCGCTACAAGAAATACTCTTGATTTATCAGCAGTGCCTGTTATAAAGAAAAAGTCACATTTGCCCGTAATCGTTGACCCCAGCCATGCAACAGGCAAATCTTCACTTGTTGAACAAATGTCACTTGCAGCGATTGCGGCAGGTGCCGACGGCTTAATGATTGAAGTACACAATGACCCCAAACATGCTCTCTCAGACGGTGCACAGTCACTTACTCCCGACCAGTTCGACACCGTTGCAAAAAAAGTTTTCGCCCTCAAAAAAGCATACGATGAAATAATGCAGAATTCATAATTCATAATGCATAATTGAGATGTGAACAGCAGAATTCATATTTCTATTACAGAATAATGCAGGGTTTGCAGGGTTACACTATACCTTTCACATAAAAAAACAGAACTCTATAAAAATATATAAAAAGTATGTGTCAACTATGCAGACTATGCATTATGCGAATAAAGAATTATAAAATGCATTGTTGACGATACTTTCAAAATGTTATATAATATCTTCAAATAAGTTAAAGAGGAGATTTATATAAATGAATGTAGTAATTGTTGGATTGGGAATTATTGGCGGTTCTATGGCAAAGGCTGTTTCGGAATATACAGACTGCCATGTGATAGGCATTAACAGGAGTGACGAGGCTCTCCAAAAGGCTATGGAATGCGGTGCTATCCACGAAATAGGTACTCTCAATTCTCTTAACAAAGCCGATTTGATTATATTGGGGGTATATCCCGAAGTGGCAGTTGAATTTATACGCAAAAATGCCGATAAAATTCCGAAAGACTGCATTGTAACGGATACTTCGGGAATTAAGTCAAAAATATGCCCTGCACTCTCCCAAATTGCCAATGAATATGGCTTTACTTTCATAGGCTGTCACCCCATGGCAGGCAAGGAAAAAAACGGCTTTGATGTGTCGGAAGCAACCCTTTTCAGAAATGCAAGCTGTATTATACTTCCATGCAATGCCCCTCAAGAAAAAGTTGACTTTTTATCTGATTTTATGATAAAACTGGGCTTCGGCAGAGTTGTCTATACAACACCCGAAGAACACGACAGAATGATTTCTTTTACATCTCAGCTCCCCCATGTTATCGCCTGCTCTTATGTATTCAGCCCCTGCTGTCCAAAACACAAGGGCTTTTCAGCAGGCAGTTACAGAGATGTTTCAAGAGTTGCCAATATTAACGGCGTTTTATGGTCGGAACTTTTCATTGAAAACAAAGAGCCGTTACTTGCCGAAATAGATACTTTTATCAACAACATGACGGAAATCAGAAATGCCATTGAAAAGGGCGACAGAACAGAACTTGCCGAACTTCTGAACAAAGGTAAAATCATAAAGGAGATGTTGGGTGAATGAAAACGGTTGAAGTCAAAACAGGCAGACCTTATAACATACTTATCGAACACGGCATTATTGACCATGCAGGCGAATATATAAGACCTCTTACGAAGGCTATAAGAGCCGTTATTATAAGCGATACGAATGTTTCACCGATATATTCCGAAAGAGTGAAAACATCTCTTGAAAAGAGCGGTTTTGAAACGTCTGTATTTGTCTTTCAGGCGGGCGAAAGCTCAAAAAGGCTTTCAACTATCGAAAATATGTACACACATCTTTTTGAACGCAACGTAACAAGAACGGATATTATTATTGCACTCGGGGGCGGTGTCACAGGCGACATGGCAGGCTTTGCCGCTGCAACTTATTTGAGAGGCATAGACTTTGTGCAGATACCCACAAGCTTACTTGCACAGGTTGACTCCTCTGTTGGCGGAAAAACCGCTGTTGACCTCCCCACAGGCAAAAATTTAGTAGGTGCATTCTGGCAGCCTATACTTGTTTTGATAGACCCCGATACTTTAAATACTCTCCCCGAAAAGTTTTTCAAAGACGGCTTGGGCGAAGTTGTCAAATATGGCTGTATCAGAAGCAAGAGCCTTTTTGAAAGGCTTGAAAACGAAAATGCAAAAGATTTTATTGATGACATAATATATGAATGTGTTTCAATCAAGCGTGATGTTGTTGAACATGATGAACGTGACACGGGCGAAAGGGCTATTCTCAATTTCGGTCACACTCTCGGTCATGCACTTGAAAAACTGAATAACTACACAAATTTAACTCACGGTGAGGCTGTTTCGGCAGGCTCGGCAATCATCACACGCATTTCAGAAAATCACGGCTTGACCGAAATCGGCACGGCTCAGCGTATTGAAAATCTGCTGAAAAAATACGACTTGCCTGTAACGTCAAATTTTCCGCTCTCCGACATAGTAAATGCCACTCGTGGCGACAAGAAAAGTACAGGCAAAAGCATTAAATTTGTTTTCCTCAAAGAGATAGGAGAATGTTTTGTGCAGAAGATAAATACAGCGGATTTCGGGGAATTTTTCGGAGTATGACGAATATAAAAAAGCGGAACAGAATTTCTGTTCCGTTTTTATTGCCCATTGCTAATTGTTTTATCCGCCCAATTCTATCATTTTATTGATGCACTTTACAGCTTTTTCGATTGTTTCGGGTGAAAGTTCGATTTCCTCTCCTCCCTCTCCCTTACAGCAGTTAAGAACGTCTATCAATGTGGTAGATTTCATATTCTCGCATATAAGCGATTTTGAGAGAAAATAGAATTTCTTGTCGGGGCATTCATACTGCAAATGCTCGGCAATACTGTTTTCCGTGCCTATGATAAATTCTTTCTTATCGGAATTTTTAGCATAATTCATAATGCCCGATGTAGAACCGACATAATCTGCCAATTCCGTCACCTGCGGTTGACATTCGGGGTGTACAAGCAGTTCCGCATTCGGGTGAAGTGCCTTGGCATTTTCAGCGTGCTTTCTTGTGACAGCCGCATGAACGGGACAGCCCCCCTGCAAAAGTTTGATATTCTTTTCGGGACACGACTTTGCAACAAATGCACCTAAATTACAATCGGGTATGAACAAAATATTTTTGTTTTCAATTTGCTTTACTATCTGCACGGCTGACGAAGATGTAACACACACGTCACATACTGTCTTTAATTCTGCCGTTGTATTGATGTATGCCACTACCGTGTAATCGGGGTACATCTCTTTCATTTGAGAAATAATCTCCCTGTCGAACTGTTCTGCCATTGGACAGCCTGCAATTCCGTTGGAAAGTATTACACGCTTTTCGGGTGACAGCATTTTTACCGTTTCCGCCATGAAACGCACTCCACACATGATTACAGTTTTATTCGGGGCAGTTTTTGCCATTTTACTCAATGCATAGGAATCACCTGTAAAATCTGCCACTTCCAGAATTTCCCTTGCCTGATAGCTATGGGCAAGTATGCATATATCCTTTTCTTTTTTCAGACGAATTATCTCGTCCTGCACTTCTCTTATATTCATATCTCTACTTCCAATCTTTTTTTAAGTTGCCAAGTTTAAAGGGAAATTTGACAAGTATGCTTGACATATTTTATGATATGTGCTAAAATATCAAGCGTGGAAATCAATCTTCTTTTCTGAAAACGGATTTCGGTGCGTTGCATATCGGGCATGACCATGTTTCAGGCAACTCATCAAACGGGATAAGCGAATTTCTGTATTGATACTTGCATATCGTGCAGGTGTATTTTTCGGGCAGTTCCTCATGTTCGGGTATGTAGTTCGGAGCATATATAGGTGATGTGCCTTTTATCTTATTCCTGTAAAAATCATAAGTCATAGGCGTGCCTTTTATTTTCTCACTGCCTGCAACAGGCTCTGCTATAAATATCGTGTGGGTTATCGTTTCAACGGAATTCACGACCTTGCACAAAAACCAACAGCATACATCTTCCTGTATAACAGGCTCGCCCTCTTTGAGTATCTTGTGTTTTACATTGTTGAGCTTATTGCCGTCACGACCCGAATTAAATCCCAATGCACCTATTACCGCTCCCGATGTATTCTCCGAAAGCACGCTTACAGTAAACTGACCTGTCCTCTTGATACATTCATTTGTATAGTTGCTGTGGTTCACGCTTACCGCAATAGTTACAGGATATGATGACACCTGAACAACCGTATTTACAATACAGGCTGTCGGTGAATACTCGCCTTTGGCACCCAATGCAAACATTCCGTATGACAGTGATGTCAATAACTTGTCGTACATAAAATTTCTCCCTTCGTTTTTTATCTGAGTATAATAATAACATATTTATATCAACTTTACAAGGGAAATTTTGCATAAATTAGAAATGAGGAATTAGGAATGAGGAATTTTTTATACCTGTACTTTCATTCCCCGCTCCCAATTCCTCATTCCTCGTTGTTAAAAAAGGCAGAGTATCAGACCGTATAAAATTGACGAAACAATCCCATAGACGATAACAGGTCCTGCAATCACAAACATTTTTGCACCCAGTCCGCCTATATAGCCCTCACTCCTGAATTCCATTGCAGGAGATACAACCGCATTGGCAAAGCCTGTAATCGGCACAAGCGTGCCTGCACCTGCAAACTTGGCTATATTGTCATACCAGCTTAATGCCGTGAACAAGGCACTTAAAAATATAAGCGATATACTCGTAAAACATCGGGCATCTTTTATATCCATACCCAAAATATACTGATATGTGTCCGTAAGAGCCTGCCCTGCAATACATATCAATCCGCCTGTCAGAAATGCATTGATACAGTTTTTTAAAACCTTGCTTGCAGGCGATGTCTTATCAACCATTTTTGAATATTCGTTCTGCGATATATTCATAAAATATCCCCCTTTTATTATTTTGCCTTATTTCATACTATAAATTCATTGCAAATCAGTAATTTTTTTAAATTATAGATGAGAAATTAGGAATGCGAAATATTTACCATTCCTCACTCCTAATTCCTCATTAAAAAATAGGAGTGTTGATTTTTGAAAGAGATTTATTTGGATAACAGTGCCACTACAAAAGTCTGCCGGCAGGCTGTTGAAAAAATGATTGAAATAATGACCGAACATTACGGCAATCCCTCATCACTGCACAAAAAAGGCTATGAAGCTCAAAAGGAACTGGAAGCCGTCAGAAAAACTGTGGCAGACTTTCTTTCTGCCGAAAAAGAGGAAATCTATTTTACTTCGGGCGGTACAGAGGGAAATAATACCGCTGTATTCGGTGCAGTCGGTGCATTGAAAAGACGGGGAAACAGAATTGTCACAACCTCTATGGAACATTCCTCTGTAATAGAAAGTATGCAAAAGCTTGAAAAAGACGGCTTTGAAGTCATTTATATCAACTCCTTTGACGAGCTTGCAAACGCCGTCACAAAAGATACTATCCTTGTCAGTACAATGGCTGTCAACAATGAAACAGGCTTTATCAATCCCATTGAGAAAGTCAGAAAAATCATTGATAAAACAAATTCTCCTGCCCTTTTCCATGTCGATGCCGTGCAGGCTTTCGGCAAAATTCCTCTTAAACCAAAAAAACTCGGCATAGATATATTAACCGCAAGTTCTCATAAAATACACGGTCCGAAAGGTGCAGGCATTCTCTATTTAAGAAAGGGGGCAAGAATTATTCCCCTGCACTACGGTGGTGAACAGGAAAAGAAAATCCGCCCAGGTACCGAACCCCTCCCCAATATTTGCGGTATGGGTGAGGCTGTCAAAAATCTGCCCGACATGAACGAGGAACTTCAATTCATGCGTGAATTGAATGCATACTGCCGTGAAAAACTCAAAGATATTCCCAACGTGCATATCAATTCAAATGAAAACTGCCTGCCCTATATCATCAACTTTTCCGTTGAGGGTATCAAGTCCGAAACTATGCTTCACTATCTTGAAGAAAAAAATATATACATTTCAAGCGGTTCGGCTTGTGCAAAAGGTAAAAAAAGCCATGTCCTTACGGCTATGAGACTGAGTGACAATCTTATCAATTCCGCTTTGAGAGTAAGCTTTTCAAGATACAATTCAAAATCCGATATTGACGAACTTGTAAAAGCCGTTATAAATGCAAATAATACTCTTGCAAAAATAAAGTAAACGTGATAAACTTCTTTTCAGATGTATTTTTTAAGGAGATTTTTAAATGAAAGAAATTATACTTATAAAATTGGGTGAAATCGTTTTAAAGGGACTGAACAGGAAAAACTTTGAAGATGCTCTTATGAGAAACCTCAAAAGACGACTTGCAAAAATAGGTGAATTTCACGTTCAAATCGCACAATCTACTATCAGCATATCCCCCGTGCATGATGACACGGATTTTGACGAAGTGGAGGACTGCGTTTCAAAAGTCTTTGGAATAGCTGCATTTTCGAGAGCCTGCGTTACCGAAAAAGATATTGACAAAATAAAACAAGCCGCTGTGGAATATCTTGCAGATACTTTCGATACACCCAAAACTTTTAAAGTCGAGGCAAAGCGTTCGGATAAAAAATTCCCATATAAATCACCCGAAATATGCGAGGAAGTCGGCGGTTATCTTTCGGACAATTTCCCGAATATATCCGTTGATGTGCATAACCCCGATGTGACGGTTACTGTTGAAATAAGGGATTTCGGGGCATATATCAGAGCAGGACTTATCAGAGGGGCAGGCGGTATTCCCGTAGGTACGGGCGGAAAAGCTTGTGTACTTATATCGGGCGGTATTGACAGTCCTGTTGCCTCCTACATGATGGCTAAAAGAGGTCTTGAACTTACAGCCGTACATTTTGCAAGCCCTCCCTATACAAGTATCAGGGCTGAAGAAAAAGTGGTTGAACTTCTCCAAAGAGTTGCAAAATACAGCGGAAGAATGAAAATGTTTACCGTGCCTTTCACGGAAATTCAAGAACAAATCAGAGAAAAATGCAAAGAGGACTATTTCACTATTATTATGCGTAGATTTATGATGGAAATTGCAGAGGAAATTGCAAGAAAAAACGGCTGTCATGCACTCATTACGGGCGAAAGTCTTGGACAAGTCGCAAGTCAGACTTTAAACGCAATAGAATGCACGGACAATGCCTGCAATATGCCCGTTTTCAGACCTCTTATCGGAATGGATAAAGAAGAAATTATCTCTGTTTCAAGAAAAATAGATACTTTTGAAGTTTCCATACAGCCCTATGAGGACTGCTGTACCGTATTTACACCCAAACACCCGAAAACCAAACCCGTACTTTCCGAAGTGATTGCAGAACAAAATAAACTTGACTGCAAGGGACTTATTCAAAGAGCCGTTGAGGGCGTAAAACTGACAAACATTGAATGATTGGAGTGAATGGACATGAATGCTGAAATATACTTTCCGAGAGAGGGCAGGTCTTTTGGACAGACTTCCGAAAACGGCTTTGATGAAACAGTCAAAAAACTCAATGACATAAATGTCAACATCATTTACAAAACGGAAGTCAATCTCAATCAGAAAAGCATTTCCGAAGCCCTCAAAGTATCCGAATCGGGTGATGAAAAAATAGGGCTTATCATGATTGCAGACGTTCTCTCGGAGGACAGCAGTGAAAAAGCAAAAGAATTTTTTGAAAGCATCGGCATTCTCGGCAAAATTCAAAGAATTGAAGCCGAATATAAAGACCCTGATGACACCGACACCGAAAAACAAAATTCCTCAAAATCCCCTGCAAAGAAAAATAAAAAATCAAGAAAAAATAAAAATACCGATACCGAACCTATCGACATTACTCAAAGTATCATTACTATCGAAAATCGCCCCGTATATGCCTATGCAGTTGAATACAACAATAAACTTCTTGTCATTCTCCCGAAATTTGACGTGCTGAATATCAGCTTTACCGCTGAATTATACAGCGTTGCAACCGCTGTTGCCAATCCAAGTTCAAAAGAGGCTTTCTGGAAAAGATTTATCCCCTGCTCGGGCGACAGACCTCTTGACGTTGTCAGAAAAATAATCCTCATTCTTGCGATATGCACTTTCCTTGTATCTTCCTATATACTCGTGCAAATACTCGTAGTAGAGCCTGCTACAAACGATAAAATGACAGACGATATAAAAGACCTCCTTGTTTCCACTACCGAGGGCGAAAAAGATGATAACGGCACTCCTAAAAAAGAAGTTTCCAAACTCCCCACCGACGGCTCGGAGGGTGTCATTTCAGACTTCTCTCAGCTCCTTAAAGCCAATCCCGATACAATCGGCTGGATAAACGTTCCCAATACTATCATTGATTTCGTTGTAGTAAAACCCCAAGACGGTGTTGACAGCGAATACTATCTCCATAGAGATTTCTATGGAAATTACTCCAAATACGGCACGGTATTCATGGATTACAGAAGTTCTCTTGATGCCAAAAATATGATTATTCACGGTCACCACATGCAAGACGGAAGAATGTTTGCAAACCTCGCCTACTACGTCGAAAGAGGTCAGAATTACGGTATCAACTTCTATAAACAAACTCCTACCTTTACTTTCAACACTATCTACGAAAAAAGCAAATGGAAAATTGTCGCTTTCTTCAAAACAAATACCCTCGAATCCCAAGGCACTCCTTTCAACTATTTAAGGGGCGACTTTGTAAGCGATTACGATTTCCTCGACTTCGTTTATAATTTAAGAGTGCGTTCTCTTGTCAACTGCCCTGTTGACCTCAACGAAAACGATACTATATTAACTTTGTCAACCTGTGCATACGACTTTGACGATTTCAGAATAGTTATCGTTGCAAGAAAAGTCCGTGACGGTGAAAGCCCCGATGTTGATGTATCTAAGGCTGTGGAAAACCCCTCTCCCCTCTATCCCGATGTATGGTACAACACCTACGGCGGTTCAAAACCAAATGTAACTTCTTTCCAGAATGCCTATAACAACGGTGAAATATACTGGTATGACGGTGAGAAACAATGGTCACTCAACGATGACGAAGAACTTGAAAGAGTTCTTAACGAGGGTAAGAAAAATGCCGAAAATATGCTTAGGGCATTTGTTGAGGAAATAGACTATGCAGACGAGGAACAGGCTCAAGTAGATGAACTTGTTGAAGAATATATAGAGTCTTTCAAAAATGCCGAAAGTGCTTCGGAAGTCAATACCCTTTACAATGAAGCAATTGCCGAGATAAAGAAAATAAAAACAAGAGAACAGGTTGATGCCGAAAACTCTGCCGAAGCTGAAAAAAGCCGTATTGAAGCCGAAAGACAGGCAAGCATACAGGCTCAAAACGAACTTAAAGCAAAAAGGCAATCCGCTGTCACGGAAATAAGAAGTTCTATCGCAGGAAATGAGTATCGTATAAAGCAGGCTGATGAAGTCACTAAACTCATGGAAATATATGCTAAACAAATCAACAACGCAACCGACATTGACGAAGTTGAGGACTTGAAAAAGAAATGCATAGAGGAACTTGCCAAAATAAAGACTGCCGAGGAAATGGACGAAGAAGAAAGCAAGGCTGCCGAAGAAGCTTCTAAAAAGGCTGCCGAAGAAGCTTCAAAGAAAGCTGCCGAAGAATCAAGACAGGCTGAAGAAGCGAGAAAAGCTGCCGAAAAGGCTGCAAAAGAACTTGCCAATGCAAGAACAGAGGCTATTGAAGAAATAGAATCCTATGTCAATCCCGATGACTACCCCGCAGCCGTCAAAGGCAAAATTCAAGCTATCATAGGCAGTGCAAAATCAACCATATCTGACGAATCTATCCTTACAACAGTCAGTGCTGTCGAAAATATGGTTGCACGCACCAAACAGCAAATAGATGAATGCATAGAGGAAATATCCGAACCCTCACCCGAAGAACCGCCTGAAGTTGAATCGTCTGATGAAAGCAGCAGTGAAGAAACTACTCCCGAAGATGACGAATAACATCAAAAAAGCGATATGCTTAAACGGCATATCGCTTTTATTTTTATTCACATATTATCAATTCATCTGCATACGGCAAACTTCTTACATAATCACAAAAAGTATGCCATTCATCAAGCTTGTGATTTTTCCTTGCGTGATATATATTGACAAGGTTTTCATAATTCATTGTGCAAGTCCTCATCTGATTATAACTTGACGGCAAAAGCTGTATCATATCATACCAAATTTGCTTATCCTTCGTTTCAAGAAAATTCAATCTCAGCTTTTCAAGATACTCCACTATCCCCTGCATAAACTCTTTTGTGGCTTTATCCATTTTATCTGTGCTGAAATGCGATATGTCAAACGGCATTGATGTAATTTTATGCATGGTACTCGTGGAGTTTGCAACCGTTCCCACTTTATATGTATCAAACTCTTTCCACCAATACATTGGGGCGGTTATATCCATTGTTACAAATATCTGTCGCATGAATTTTCTATGGTCACCGCCTGCTTTTCTCAGACGCACCCCAAGCGACAAATCATTCTCTCCCAAAACATACTCCCCGTTTTCATTGAAATAACTGTCACTTTTTGCCCAGCTGTTCATGGGATTTCTTGCACCCCTTATGGCATTCTTTAAATTCATTACTTCTATCTCTTTTATTGCAAGCATATAAACCTCTCCTTTAATCTTCTATCGCCTCAATAAGTTAATAAAAAAAGCCTATTTTCTTTGTGAAAACAGACTAAAATAAAAAATATAAGGCTTCCCCTCTGTTAAACACCAATACAAGGGGATTGCCTTTAAGTAATAGCATAGTTTTCATATCTTATGATATTACTTAAAGGCAAAAAGCCGAAACTTTTTGCCTTTAAAAACAATGTGGTTGCGGAGGCAGGATTTGAACCTACGACCTTCGGGTTATGAGCCCGGCGAGCTACCTAGCTGCTCCACTCCGCGATATTTAACGCACTCTCAGAGTGCTTAATAAGTATAACATAGAGTTTGGGATATGTCAAGAGGTTTTTTAAAAAAATATAAGAAATTTATTTTGAGGAAGAATCTTTCAAAGATTCCTCGCTCCGCTCGGAATGACATAGAGCGATTTATTTTGTCGTTTACTATATTATATGCAAAAGGGATTGAACTTATTATCAAATCGGCAGAATTTTTTGTTATCCATGGTATAATTTTTACGGGCAGGGGTTTTCTATATACGTCATTGTGTAATCATGTTTTTTTAAATCGAATATATACACATAACAATAGTTTAACTGAATATCCCAATCAGCATCTTCCAATGTGGCATTGGTCATTGAGTATGTAATTTGCAGTTTTACAAGTGTATCGAACTCATTATTCATGTCGGCAGTGTTAATTTTATGTTTTGATGTAACCAAAACCGTTTCAAAGCCATTGCCTAACTCTTTATCTTGTATTGGTTTATCTTTCCGCCAACAATACCTTGTTCTCAGAAATCCACCGTTATCATCGGAAGTATATATTGCATATCTGTAAAAAGCATCATCTTCGGGCGTAATGATATTTGAGAGTTTCTGCAACAGTTCATATAAAGTCATTATGATATACCTCTACTTGTCGGAAGATTTTTTGTTAAAGGAACGTTTTTTAATCATCTTTTTATCGGGGAGTTTTGCGGAGAAAAAAGCACATATAAAGAAATACACGGCAAGAATGACAAGACCTATACAGTGAACAGCCTGCATAAATACGTTATCGGGGAAGATTTGTCTGAAGATGTAGTCCGCAAGTATCCATATACCCTCAAATATAAAGAAAAAAGAAGTAGGCTTAAAAAGTTTGTAATTTCTCATTTTAGGCACATACATCAAAGCCCCCATAGTTATGCAGACAAGACCGCCTATAATTGCAAGAAGCATAAAAATTCATATCCTTTCAAGTAGTCTGATTTAATTATAGGCTATCCGCACAAAAAAAGCAAGACAGATTTTTAAAATCCGTCCTGCATATTTTTAATATGTAATATCTTCCGAAACACCGTCAAGCACATAGATTGTAACGTCACGTCTGCCGAACTGACAGCACTCATCGTATGTATTGTAGTAAAGGTCAACTATTGCAGTGCCTGCCCACAAAGCTCCGCCCGTATCGCCTGCAACGGCATAACCGTAAACTACTTCACCGTCATTTGATACGATATAAAGGATAGAGCCGTAAGGGATAATATCGGGGTCAACGGCAACAACACCGTAACGAGCCAATCTGCCGGTAGCTGTGAGAGCACCTGCCGGAGCATAATAAGCCGTACCCGAGCCTGTCAGAACATTTGTATAATGAACCTGATTTCCATTTACGTCTGTAAGGATATTTTCGGTTTCGTTTGCGGAAACATAGCCGGAATTTGTATAGACCTGACTTACATACTCCTTAGTACCGTTGAGAATAACTTCATCAACAGGCTGTTTGGTTATCTCGTTTTTAGTTTCTTTTGAAGATTCGAGTTCACCGTTGATATATTTTTCTCTTATAACGATTGTACGTTCACCGTCAGCCCCCTCGGTTTCGACAGAGCTTTCACCTGCATACATATCATCTGTATCTTTATATACGGTGTTGTAAGCGACTTTTTCGGTTTTTGTAGTTTCCTTATATGTCACTTTGTCAATTCTTATATTCATATCTTCGGAAACTTCTGTACCGAGATTGACACTTACGACATCATCTTTATCAAGTTTGATATCGAGATAAGCAAGAGCATCGGCAACTGTACCCGACGGAACTTCTTTTGAGAGCTTTTCCCCCCTGAGATTAACATTTATAGTGAAAAATCTTGCAATAGTTATTTCCATATCGGGTTCAAGCGGAGTATTCTGAGAGAGCGAAACGGAATCACTCTTGCTGATAGTAAGCCCCGCAGCTTTTATTGCGTCTGCAACAGTGCCTTCATTGAAAGTAAGGGTTTTTTTGGTTTTGCCGTCAATAACATCAACATTGAATGCACGGAGTACAGAAATATTAACACTGTTTTCACTGTTTTCGGTGCAGACAAGCTTGTCATTTTCGCCAAGCACAACGCCTGTTTTTTCAAGAATGGATTCCGCATCGGAACTTATTGTATTGATAGTAACGGTTTTTTCTCCGTCGGTAACGGTAACTGTCTTGGAAGTCATTGCAACAGCGGCAGCGGCTGTAAGGCAAACCGTACCTATGAGAGCAATCGAAATGGCTTTTTTAAGACTTGAACTTTTTTTATTGTCCATGATAATTATCTCCTTGTAAGAAGTGTAATAGTTTTGTAATCAAATTTTAATCAACAATGACATTATAAAACAAACATCTGTAAATGTCAAATAAAATAAACTTAACTTTTTGTACAATATGAACAATGAAATATTTTTAAAAGGTATGAAAAGGGCTTAAAAAATGCGTTTATTATGTCAGAAAAGGGAGGAAAACAGCAAAAGTATGTGCAAATTGCAGAAATCTTACAATTCGTAAAAAGAGTTACAAATATGTTACATTATTGCAAAATGTACGAAACAGATATATAATTAAATCAAATATATTCAAAAAGTATGGTTATTACGGTGAAAAATAGATTTGCGGAAGTTTTGGCGATTGAAAGTGAGGGTTTTTCAATGAATAACAATAATAACAGGCAGTCAATCAATAACTATGTTTACGACAGGCGAAGAAATACAAATTCCGAAACCGTGCGTGATGAAAGCGAAATCAGTTCTGCCGAAAGCTTAAATAATTCATTTTCAATGTATAATTCGTATGTTTCCGAAAATAACTATAATTCATATATAAGCAGTTCCCAACAAAATTCTTACAGCGGATATTCACAGGAAAGCATTACCGATAATCGGGATATGCCTGCATATTCGAGTGATTTGCATGAACATCAAGCGGTAGAAATTCCTTTGGAACAAGTACCCGTCAAGCATGAAAAACTGATTGGGGCAATGGTTATTGTTCCGTTTGCCTTGACATTCGCAGTATTTTTTGTCATGCAAATTTTCGGCATCAGAGAAAGCACGCTTTTATTTATATTGCTTGGTTTGTTTTTTCTGTCGATTATGGGGATTATAATAGGAATTTCGCTGGAATCGTCTATGATAAAGAAACGACTGAAAGAAGTCTGTACGGTTCATGTAACAGGTCATCTTGTAGGGTATGCCTCAAAACTCATACACATACATCATAAACACCGTTCAAGTTCCTATACGATATATGCCCCGAAATATGAAATATTTATCAATAACCGCTATGAAATACGCACGCTTGATGATTTTAAGGAAGATAAGGATTTTGCGGAAGAAATGGATTTGCTTGCCAATCCGAACGGATATGAGATTATACCGGGCGGAAATGGCGGAGTGAACATGTAAAGTGTAGGTGATTTTGAATGAATAACAATGATTTTGATTTTACCAAGAAAAAAACAGATATTCGGGAGAACTCTTTGTATTTAAATTCGTATAAAGAGGAGAGTGACAATTTGGAAGATACATATTTAAATCCTTTCAAAAGCAGGGACTATGGACCTGTAATGGAAGTACATCTCCCGAAAAAGCCAAAAGTATCAAATATCATAATGGGAGCAGCAGTGGTTTTGTTTTTTTTATTTTCGATTTATTCAAAGCTGTTTCTTGAAGATGATTATAGCGATTTAAAATTTTTTTGCAGTATTTTAGGAATGTTAATGTTTTCGATAATGACGATAGTATCACCTTTTGTTGACAGGCACTTTTTAAAAAAGGTCTGCACGGTACGTACAGAGGGGATACTTGAAGGCTATGAGATACGCACACGCAGTTCAAGAATGGGAAATTACAATGTATATGCACCGAAATATAAAATATTCATAAACGGTCATTATGAGATACGCACGCTTGACGATTTTACAAGGAGTTGGGATTTTTCCGCAAAAATGGATTTGCTTGTAAATCCCGATGGATATGAGATAATGCCGGCTGACGGCAGAATCAGCCGTTCGGGCAGAACAAATATAATACTTGTTGTAATTTTTTTAGTTGTCGCATTGTTTATAATGATGCCGTTTTTTGTAAAGAGAGTATTTTGAGATGGGAGATTTATATGAAAAACAACAAACAGTCGGTGAACAATTATGTCTATAAAAAAAGCACGGTTAAAACTCCCGAAAATAATGAAAGTTTATCCAAACACGATGCGGTAGAGATACCTTTTCCGAAAGAAGCAAAGCTGTCAGATATAATTACAGTTATGTCAGTTCTCGTAATGTTCGTGTTGTTGATAGCTCTTTGCATTTTGGCAGCGGTATTTGACTGGAGAAACGAAGGCATGGTAACGGTTGGGGTGCTGATATTCCTTGCAGGAATTTTTACGATGGCTCTTTCAATGTTTTTAGCTCTACGCATAGACAGAAAACAAAATTTAAAAGTCTGCAAAACTCTTGTAAGAGGTCGCCTTGTGGGATATGAAAAAGGCAAGGGATATGTAAAAAATCATTCTTCGGTTACGGTGTATGCCCCGAAATATGAAATATTTATCAATAACCGCTATGAAATACGCACACTTGATGATTTTAGGAGAGATAAGGATTTTGCGGAAGAAATGGATTTGCTTGCCAATCCGAATGGATATGAAATAATAAAAGCGGAAGATTGAACTGAATTAAAGGAGGTTTTTTAACATGAGTGACAATAGGCAGTCCGTAAGCAACTATGTTTACAACAAACGCAGGAATAA
>Ga0310695_10008042_pt1 | contig 16524 bp, 14 predicted proteins | sample RumenRJG_04DNA_FD_203882 | JGI IMG/M metagenome (GOLD analysis project Ga0310695, IMG submission 203882) | Bovine rumen microbial communities from Lethbridge, Alberta, Canada - RJG_04 (v2) (version 2) | ecosystem: Host-associated > Mammals > Digestive system > Stomach > Rumen | place: Canada...
CGGCGACGTGGCTCGGGCTCACGGGTACCGAGGATTATATCTTTCCACTGGTTCATACCAGCGTTGGTGAACATCAGCGTAGGGTCATCCTTGATAACCATAGGGGCTGACGGAACTATTGCATGTTGTTTTGACTCAAAAAACTTCTTAAACGAGTCACGAATCTCATTAGCTGTCATATTCTTATTGTTTAAAAGCGATGCAAAGGTACATATATTTTTCGATATAACCATAGGTTATACTCATTTTTTTTGGTCGTGTCGATTTTTTTCCGTACCTTTGCATGCAGAATTTCTAAAGACCCATCGATAATGGACGACGAAACAAGAGACGACGAGATACTTGAAGAGCAGGGGGTGGATGCCACTGCCGGTGATGAGAATGGTGGAGAGACGGAGGGGCACTCTGACTATAAACCAGTGAACAGATTCGACGCTGCAGCAGTTCATCATCTGTCAGGAATGTACCAGAACTGGTTCTTGGATTATGCAAGCTACGTAATCCTGGAACGAGCCGTGCCGAATATCGAAGACGGATTCAAACCAGTACAGCGACGTATCATGCACTCCATGAAACGCATGGACGACGGACGATACAACAAGGTGGCTAACATCGTGGGACATACCATGCAGTTCCACCCTCACGGTGATGCATCTATCGGCGACGCATTGGTACAACTGGGACAGAAAGACCTATTGGTAGACACTCAGGGAAACTGGGGTAACATTCTCACTGGCGACAAGGCAGCAGCACCACGATATATCGAGGCACGACTGTCGAAGTTCGCACTCGACACAGTTTTTAATCCAAAGACCACAGAGTGGCAGCTTAGCTACGACGGAAGAAACAAAGAACCGATTTCATTGCCCGTGAAATATCCTCTGTTGCTCGCACAGGGAGCGGAGGGTATCGCTGTAGGCCTTTCATCAAAGATTCTTCCACATAACTTCGTGGAGATATGTGATGCAGCAATAAGTTATCTGCACGGACAGGAGTTTCACCTCTATCCAGACTTCCAGACGGGAGGAAGTATCGACGTTGGGAAATATAACGACGGACAGCGAGGTGGTGTGCTGAAGGTGCGTGCAAAGATAGAGAAACTGGATCAGAAAACTCTCGTAATCCGTGAACTTCCTTACTCCAAGACTGTTGGTACTCTTATAGAGAGTATCACGAAAGCAATCGAAAAAGGTAAGATAAAGGCTAAACGGGTTGATGACCTTACTTCTGCACAAGTGGAGATTCAGATCCACCTTATGCCGGGTGTATCGAGTGATAAGACTCTCGATGCTCTCTATGCTTTTACTGATTGCGAGATAAACATATCACCTAACTGTTGCGTTATCGCAGATCAGAAACCACAGTTTCTTACCGTATCTGATGTGCTTATCCATAACGTGGAGCGAACAAAGGATCTTATCCGCCAGGAACTTGAGATTCGCAAGAACGAACTTCTGGAGCAGTTGCATTTCTACTCACTCGAGAAGATCTTCATTGAGGAACGTATCTATAAGGATAAGAAATTCGAACAGGCTCCTACCATCGATGCAGTATGCGAACATATTGACGAACGACTGACACCTTACTATCCCAGTCTGGTACGTGAGGTAACAAAGGATGATATTCTGAAACTGCTGGAGATAAAGATGCAGCGTATCCTTAAGTTCAATAAGGACAAAGCTGATGAACTGATGGCACGAATAAAGGCGGAGATAGAGAATATAGACCGTGACCTGGCAAATCTCGTGGAGGTGACAGCCAGTTGGTTCCAGTTCCTTAAGGATAAATACGGTAAGGATCATCCTCGTCTTACAGAGATACGCAACTTCGACACTATCGAGGCAACAAAGGTGGCGGAGGCAAATCAGAAACTGTATATCAACCGCACAGACGGATTTATCGGTACTGGCTTGAAGAAAGACGAGTTTGTATGTAACTGCTCGGACATCGACGACATCATCATCTTCTATAAGGACGGGAAATATAAGGTTATCCGTGTGGCAGAGAAGGTGTTCGTGGGCAAGAATGTAATGCATCTGTCGGTATTCAAGAAAAACGACTCTCGAACGATATATAATGCGGTATATCGTGACGGAAAGAAGGGATGGTGTTTCATCAAACGTTTCAACGTCACAAGCATGACGCGCGACAAGGAATATGATCTCACTCAGGGTACACCGGGCTCAAAGGTGATGTACTTCACTGCCAATCCCAATGGTGAGGCAGAGATAATAAAGGTCACACTTGACCCGAATCCGAAACTGAAGAAGATATTCGCAGAAAAGGACTTCTCCGAGATCATGATCAAAGGACGTGCATCGAAGGGAAATCTTCTGACAAAATTCCCAGTTCATCGTATCAGTCTGAAGAGTCATGGCCACTCTACTCTCGGAGGACGTAAGGTGTGGTATGACCCGGATGTGAATCGCCTGAACTACGATGAACACGGACGACTGTTGGGAGAGTTCTTTGATGAAGACCAGATACTGGTGGTACTCGACAATGGTGATTTCTATCTCACAACATTTGACCTTAACAACCACTTCGAGGAGAACATCCTCCGCATAGAGAAATACGACGCCAATAAAGTTTGGACGGCAGTATTATGGGATGCTGACAATCAGGGATATCCATATCTGAAGCGATTCCTTATGGACGCTACGAAAAAGAAACAGAACTGGCTCAGCGAGAACCCGGCATCAAGACTTATCCTGCTTACAGATGTGGTCTATCCGCTCATCAAGGTGACATATGGCGGAGCAGATGATTTCCGTGGTAGCGAAGAGATTGACGCAGAGCAATTTATTGCTGTGAAAGGTTTTAAGGCCAAAGGAAAACGCATCAGCACTTATCAGATAGAGAGCATCGAAGAACTGGAGCCTGTACGCTTCCCTGAGCCAACTGAGTCGTCTGAAGATGCTGAGGATCTCGAAACGTCAGATTTTTCTGAGGATCTCGATGAATCTGAGCAATCAAATCACTCAGAAACTAATATAGAATTAAGCCTCTTCGATGATGAGGAATAAGACCCTGACATTTCTGATAATGATCGCTGCATCTGTCTATTCTCAGACAGACTCAACAAAAATACGCACTTCTGCGAACATGATTGGTGTGGGAGGAACAAACATCCTCGACACCTATCTTTCGCAGGAGAAATTCTCCGGCATCGGAATAACATATCTGAATATCTCAGAACGACAAAGCAAAGACTTGCACTGGAGCACCATGCTGCAACAGGAGGTATCACTGTCGTCGACAAAAGATCGCAGCAAAAAAAACACAGAACTGGAGGGTAGCTACAGCATATACTGGGGGAAATACTATGGATGGCAGTTAGCGGAGGGACGTCTGAAGCTACAGGCTGGCGGACTGTTATACGGGAACCTGGGCTTTATATACAACACAGCAGGATCGAACAATCCTGCGCAGGGGAGACTTTCGGCACAGATTATGCCATCAGGTATCGCGACTTACAATTTCCGGTTATGGCAGAAGAGATTCACACTGCGATATGAGATGGATGTCCCACTCGCAGGACTGATGTTCAGCCCGAACTATGGACAGTCATACTACGAGATATTCTCTCAAGGCAACTATGACCATAATGTAGTGCCCACAACCTTTATCTCAGCACCGAATTTCCGTCACCAATTTTCCATAGACTGGAATACCGGACGTACGTGGACACTCCGGATAGGATATCTCGGCAACTACCAACAGGCAGAAGTGAATAACCTCAAATCGCACATCTATGCCCATCGCTTTATGATAGGTGTAGTCAAGCGAATGCAAATCCTAAGATACAGACCATGAGCATCAAAGCCATAAAGAGACATATTATGTGGGCGATACTGATTGCTTTCCACTTACCTCTATTCATCTCATGCATAGACGAAGAGCAATACGACAACACACCTCAGGGGAATTTCGAGGCCCTGTGGAAAATCATCGACGAACGATATTGTTTCTTTGACTATAAACAGAAGGAATATGGTCTCGACTGGAATGATGTCTATAATAAATATAAGGTACGCGCGAAAGAGGACATCAGCAGAGACCAGCTGTTTGAAGTGCTTACAGACATGCTCGCAGAACTACGCGACGGACATGTGAACCTGTCAACAGCTTTCGACTACGGACGATACTGGTCGTGGTTCGAAGACTATCCAACAAACTTCAGCGATACTCTGCAACGCAGATACCTTGGAACAGACTATCGCATTGCCTCAGGATTGTCATATACTATACTCGACGACAACATCGGATATGTATATTATGGCAGTTTTATGAGCGGCATCGGTGAAGGTAATCTCGATGAGGTGATGAACTATCTCGCATTATGCAATGGCATGATACTCGACATTAGGAATAACGGAGGAGGAAATCTTACGAATGCAGAAAAACTGGCTGCTCGGTTCTGCAATGAGAAGACACTTGTTGGCTATGAACAGCATAAGACGGGGAAAGGACATAATGATTTTTCAGAGATGAAAGAACAATATCTCGAGCCATCGAGTAACATAAGATGGCAGAAGGATGTAGTGATTCTGACTAACCATCATGTGTTCAGTGCAGCTAATGAGTTCGTAAAATATATGAAGTGCCTGCCTAAAACGAAAATTGTGGGTGACAAGACTGGGGGAGGGGCTGGATTACCTTTCTCTAATACTCTGCCCAATGGTTGGATAGTACGGTTCTCAGCTTGTCCTATGTACGACAGAAACCGTCAGAACACAGAGTTTGGCATCGCTCCCGACCATTATGTGACACTTAGAGACGATGATTTTGCACGAGGAAAGGATACTTTGATAGAATTTGCGCGTAAACTTTTGGTGGAATAAAGAAAAATTTGTAACTTTGCACCCGCGTTTACAGAAAGGCAAAAACAAAAGGCGCTTGTGGCGGAATTGGTAGACGCGCCAGACTTAGGATCTGGTGGCTCAGGTCGTGTAGGTTCGAGTCCTATCAGGCGCACAAAACACGAAAACCCCGAAAATAGTCAAAAAGACAATTTTTCGGGGCTTTTTTATACCCAAATGAAAGGAAATTACCACTTTTCCACTTCATTTTTAAAAAAAACTTAAAAAAAACTTGGAACTTTCAAAATAATTTCCTAATTTTGCCTCGATTTATGTGGAATCAACAAACATATATATGTCTAATTATAATTAAAAGTTCAATGAAAAAGAAAATTTTTAATGGTATTCTCTTGGTAGCAGCTCTGTTTGCTACTTCGAGCGCATTCGTTTCATGTAAAGACAACGATGCAGACGAGATCGCAAATGCAAAGATCGCGATTCAGAAGGATCTGAATACCCAGATTGCAGATCTTAAGGCTCAGATAGAAGCTCTAAGAGCAAGTATCCCCGATCCTTGTACATGTCCTGACTGGACAAATAAAATTAATGAATTAAAGGACAAGATTGCAGCACTTGAGGCTCTGTCAGCTACATTGGCTACCAAGGATGACGTTAATCAAAAGATTGCTACTCTTGAGGAAGCCATCAAGGCCATCAAGCCAGGCATGACAAAGGAAGAAGTTGAGGCTCTCATAGCAAGTATGAAGGCAGGTTTGACCGAGGACATCCAAAAAGCTGTTAACGATTTGCAGAATACTATTCAGGAGCAGATTAACACCCTGAGCGAAAAGATTGCAGCTATCTACACCACTCAGGTTACTAGCCTGAACATCGACGCTGTCAAGAATCCTGTATTCGGATTTGTTTCTGCTCCTGTAGACCTCCAGTCTAACATGCTCATCGCATGCTTCGGTAAGGCTGCAAGCGACATAGAGTTCCCTGTTGGCTCTGGCGAGTATATCGCATATGCTGAGGATATTCTTACACTCGATGGTAATGCTGGTAAACTCTTTGTAACTGTAAATCCTTCAAGTGTTGACTTCAGCGGTAAGACACTTACCCTTGAGAGCACAGCCGGCAATCCTGCACCTATAGTTCTCAGTCCTCTGGCAGCATCTACCGAGGAACTTAACTTCGGTTGGACACGCGCTGAAAATGCTTTCTATGAGACAACAGCTAACATCCCTGCTGATATGCTGAAGGATGCAAAAGTTAGCATTACAAAGCAGGACCTCAGAAACCTTAAGGATGACATCAAGTTCATCATCAAGAACCGCAACCAAACAAAGAACGGTGTTACCCAAATGGCTAAAGACCTCTACGAGATCTATGCACGCAACATCCTCACTGCATATCGTCTGAAGGCTACATGGGGTGACAACTACAACACATTCTCTGAAACAAAGATTGCAGCTATGAGCGTTCAGCCTCTGTCATACTCATTCGATCCAGAAGGTGCTATCACTGTTAAGGAGCTTGAGGAGATTGAGGATCAGATTACAGGTCATTTCACAAGCAATGGTGGTCAGGTTACCGGCACAGCTACCGACGAAAATGGCAACACAGCAACTGTTACTATAGACTCTAACGAACCGATTAAACAGGCTATCAACAAGTTCTGGGACGTATTTAACAGTCTCGTTCAAAAAGCTCTCAACAATGTGAACTACGCACTGCAGCCAACCCTCCTTGTAAGAGAGGGTAACAAGTTCAGCCGTGCCAACAACCACACTTACAGCGGTGAGATTACTCTTATCCCAACATCTCGTACAGCTGAAATCTTCGCTCCTGCTTACAAGAAGTTTGTAAAGGTTACATGCGACGGTGCTGTGGTAGAGGGTGACCTGCTCAACAAGGTTATCGACGGTACAGTTCTTGAGATTCCTCTTAAGCTCGAGTCTGGTAAGAAGTACGAGGTTGAATATCAGGCAGTAGACTATACTGGTGTAACACGCGTAAAGAACTACACCATCTACGGTAAGTAATTAACATTTGCGAATTCAAAATATTAATAAGAATATGAAAATGAAGAAAACAATATTGTCTTGCCTGCTGGCGCTGGGATTTCTCTCAGCATCTGCACAGGATCAGCAGCCAAAGACTGAATACGTTTTCAACCCTTACTGGTATGTACAGATTCAGCCTCTGGGCATTCAGCATACTCTTGGTGAGGTTGATTTCGGTGATTTGAATTCATACAACATCCAGGCTGCCATCGGTCGCCAGTTTAATCCAGTAGTAGGTGGTCGCTTCGCTATCAACGCATGGCAGAGCAAGGCTGGTTCTGAGCTCGATGGCCAGAAGTATAAGTGGGATTGGAAGTATGTTGCTCCTTCAGTTGACGTAACATTCAACCTCTCTAATCTCTTCTGTGGTTTCAATCCAAACCGAGTGTTCAATTTCGGAATCTTCGGAGGTCTCGGTGCAAACATTGGTTTCAGCAACGATGGTGCTGCTGACGCTCAGAAGCAGATGAACGCTCTCTATGGTAACCTCGGTGTTAACTCATTGGAGTATCTCTGGAGCGGCACAAAGGTTCGTCTCTTTGGACAAGCTGGTATCACTGGTGACTTCAAGATTTCTGACGCTGTTAGCGTAGGTCTTGAGCTCAGCGCCAACACGCTGAACGACAAGTACAACTCTAAGAAGGCTGGTAACTGGGATTGGTATTTCAACGCTCTTGCTGGTGTGAAGATTAACCTTGGTCCTACATACACAACTCGTGAGATTCCTGTTCCAGAGCCAGAGATTCGTTATGTTGAGAAGGTTGTCGAGAAAGTCGTTGAGGTTCCTGCGAAGTGCCCAGAGGTTGAGCCACTTCGCCGCGACATTTTCTTCCTTATCAACAAGACAGAGATTCGTCCAGAGGAGGCTCAGAAGGTTAAGGATATCGCAGACTACATGAACGAGCACCCAACAGCTAAGGTTATGGTTACTGGTTATGCTGATGCTGGCACTGGTAACAATAAGATCAATGACCGTCTTGCTGCAGGTCGTGCAGATGCAGTTGTTAAGGCTCTGAAGAACCAGTATGGTATCGCTGAGAGCCGTATCTCTTACGACTCTAAGGGTAGCCGCGTTCAGCCATTCGCTGAGAACGACATGAACCGCGTATCTATCTGTATCGCAGAGTAATTCATTTGTAAAACAAATAAATACCCCAGCCTTGCATCTTACTTTGAAGAGTAATGATGAAAGGTTGGGGAATTTTTAATAGTTAAGAGAATATGAAAAGACTTTTACTCCTGCTGTTCATTGGTCTAACTACAATTACTATGCAGGGACAGATTAGCAACGGATACTACCGTATGAAGAACACCAGCAAATATGGCAGATACCTTACCATATCCAACAACAAGGTGGATGAAACCAACAAAAACGAAATCATGAATGGAAGAGAAGGTAATGTATTTGGACTGAAAACTGTAAAAGACGTTGTCTCTGATCCTAGCTCGATAATCTATATCTCCAAGGACGAGACAGGAAAAAGCCAATGGGCATGCAACATACAGGCACAGGGTATCAATCCCCTGAAATTCCTTAAAGACAATGGCGCAGAGTTGAGGGCATACCCTACAGGCAGCAACTTTTTTATATATGGTAACAAAGGAGATATCGTTATCTATCTGGTAGACAACCCTGGCTCTGACGGTTTTATTAAGGCTGCAAGAAAAAATGCATACCCGGATAATCAAGAGTGGGAGATCCTGCCCATTAACAACACAACGGAATATCTGGGAATCGCTCCAAACGAGAATATTAAGGTGGGGGACAAGTATTACACCACAATATATGCCGGTTTCCCGTTCCAGCTCAGCGAAGGAATGAAGGCATACTATATTGACTCATCTGACCTTGGAGCTGCAACACCTACTGCCCAACTCAAGGAAATCAGTGGCAAGGTGCCTGCTGCAACTCCTGTAATCATTGAGTGTAGCTCACTGAACCCTGCAGATAACAAGGTTACTCCACTTGCGGAAAGCGAAGGTCCTGCAGCTGTCTCTGGCAACAAACTGGTAGGCGTGTATTTCTGCTATGCCAAGATGAAGGGTAACACTAATCAAGAAAATACAGCAACCAACTACCTGGATATCAGAAATGTCACAAAATATGACGAGAACACGATGAGAGTACTGGGACTTGTTGACGGCAAGTTGGGTCTGGTAAAGGCCACTGACGCTGATCTCACTGTGACGGACCAAGGAAAGTATATACCCGCCAACAAGGCTTATTTCCCTATCAGCGCTTCTGAAGCATCAGCCATATCGAGCACAAGCGGCATATTACTATCCACTGCCACTGGCATCCAGAGCATAGAGACGACCAACGGCTCAAGCGATATATACAACCTCATGGGGCAGAAAGTCCTCCGTAAGGAAATGTCGGTGGATCAACTTCCACAAGGAGTATACATAATCAACGGAAAGAAAATCATAAAGAGATAATTCTTTAAATCGCAGGGACTAAATCTGCATATATTCCCAAGCTGGGAACATTTCATTCCCACCTTGGGAATAATTTGTTCCCAGCCTGGGAATATATAAATGAATAATTTTGTGAAGTTGCTGATGATAAGATTAAATTCCAAATCGGCTCAATCCCTCCCTTAAAAGCGCCAAAATCCATTTGTTAAAAGGACATTTTAATATTTCGTCTCTCCCTTGATCCCTCACAAATCCCTCCCTTCTACACTAACACTGGAGAGGTTGGTAGTAATCAGGATTAAATCTTATTAGAACAACTTGCGCGTAAAACGGACACTTAGAACAGGGAATACCTTGAAAACTTTTATAACATCGATATAAGCACCTGCCTTGCCTCCGATATTCTTAACATCATTAGCCAAATCGGTACCGTCATGAGTAATGACACTTGGAGTACCTCCCCAGAACAATACACCGCAGTCGAAGGAGATCTTATATCTGTCGTCACCCTTGATCAAACGGCCACCATAACCGAAGCCCAGATATGGCTTAAATGAGTTTGCCCTAACCTCTGCCTTCACCATGCTGTTCTCGTTGGGCTCGATAAAATAAGGACTGTCATCAGAGACATAGTCGCCCATATGAACTCCCATACGACCATAGTTGGAGAACCTATCATAGAAAATATCCTGTAACTCTGGATCCTCCGTATAAGCATAGGTGCCACCATTCATGTTCACGACAAAGAAAGGCTCCCTATTAATGGCCTTACCATACATATAGTTATATATGCTCACACCAACGAGCGAAGGCATGTTCTCCGTAGCGTTAACAGCCGTGGCGATCTTGGAGTTACCCCAATAGAAACCAGCAGTAAAATGCCAGTTTTTACTCTGTCGGAAAGGAAACACATCAAAAAGGAGACTAAAATTGTAATAAGTCGGCTCTCCGATCATATCAACGCTGTTGTCAATCTTGTATCCCATCGTGTTCTGCATAAAAGATGACAGAGTCTCAAACTTGGCTGCCGACTGCGATGGATTGTCGCCAACCTGTACCCCGAAATTCATCGTACGATTGAAACGTGGCATAAAAGAGAAGCCCGCACGCAACTGAAACATGTCAGTAATGGGTGAAGACACATCAAGACCTATGCCAGTAGTCCCCAACGTCAAGGACGCGTCAAGATGCTGAAAGATATTGTGTTCTCTCCAAAACTGTGTGACTGGGATGTACTCAGACTTTGGTTTTGATACATTTGCAGAAAAGTCATTTGGCTGAGCTTTCGCAGAAAACAAACAACAAAACGATATAAGAAACACTATTAACCGATTCATCTTTCTAAGTTTGAATTTGTTAAAAAAAATCTATTTCATTCTCCAACTTCCATTATGTTCAATCATCGGCACAGACACCTGCTCGTTGGTAGAGTCACCGAAACATAACATAAGGAACACATTTGTATAGTTTAGTATAGTGTCGCGCACTGCATTAATGACACGGATATCATTGATGCCGTTATGCTGGCTGTTCTGCTGAGCCATAAACTGCTTATAACCAGCAAGAAGCTGCTCACGATAAGCTTCAGGCAGGCTGTCAGAGCCTGCCTTACCCTCTAAGAATTTATCGTATTCGCCTTTAAGAAGGTGTTCATAATAGCCTTTGGCTGCCAATGAGGCCATCTCCTCAGGGGTTGGCGAAGAACAGGCACAGAGAGCCAGAAACACAAGTACAATAAACAGCAGATGCTTCATCACTTCTGTCGTATAAAGACATTTATAGGTGAACCTGTCAAAGTCCAGTTCTCACGTATCTTATTCTCAAGGAAACGCTTATATGGCTCCTTTACATACTGAGGTAGGTTTGCATAGAACACAAATGTCGGAATCTGAGTGTCGGGCACCTGAGAGACATACTTTATCTTAATATACTTACCCTTGATTGATGGGGGTGGGAAGGCCTCGATAAGGGGCAGCATCACCTCATTAAGCTTGGTGGTACCAATACGCGCCTTACGGTTCAGATAAACCTGCTTGGCAGTCTCAAGCACCTTGAAGATACGCTGCTTGGTAAGTGCAGAGGCAAAGATGATAGGGAAGTCTACGAATGGAGCCATACGCTTACGAATGGCATTCTCGAAGGTATCGATAACGATTTGCGACTTCTCCTCTACAAGGTCCCACTTATTTACTACTACCACAAGGCTCTTGTTATTCTTCTGAATAAGCTGGAAAATGTTCATATCTTGGGCCTCGATACCACGGGTGGCATCAATCATAAGAATACACACATCACTGTTCTCAATAGCACGGATAGAACGCATGACACTGTAGAACTCCAAATCCTCAGTTACCTTATTCTTACGACGGATACCGGCTGTATCTACCAGATAGAAGTCGAATCCGAACTTATCGTAACGGGTATATATAGAATCACGTGTAGTACCTGCGATGTCGGTCACAATATTACGCTCCTCACCAATAAAAGCATTGATAAGGCTCGATTTACCTGCATTAGGACGACCTACGACAGCAAAACGTGGAATTCCTTCTTCAAGCTCGTCACCGGTCTTCTCTGGCAAGACCTCAAGCACATGGTCGAGAAGATCTCCCGTACCACTGCCTGTAGCGGCGCTTATACAGAATGGATCACCAAGACCTAACTTGTAAAACTCATACTGGTCGTACAGATTCTTATTATCATCTGCCTTGTTGGCTACAAGCACTACAGGCAACTTGGCACGACGGAGAATCTGAGCCACATCCATGTCCCAGTCTGTCACACCACTCTTTATATCACAAAGAAACAGCACTAAGTCGGCTTCCTCAGTGGCAATAATTACTTGCTTGCGGATCTCCTCCTCAAAGATATCGTCTGAGTTAACTACCCAGCCTCCGGTATCAACAACAGAGAACTCTCGGCCATTCCATTCGCACTTTCCATATTGACGGTCACGGGTTGTACCTGCCTCGTCGCTAACAATAGCCTGACGAGACTTTGTAAGCCTGTTAAACAAAGTAGACTTGCCAACATTCGGACGTCCTACGATCGCTACTAAATTTCCCATATATATCTTATTTTCTCCTTTCTACTATTCTGGATTATAACCGAAATTATTCAATTCTCTTTCGGAAGAACGCCAGTCTTTATCTACCTTCACAAATACCTCAAGGAAGATTGGCTTATCGAAGAATTTCTCTAGAGACTTACGTGCTTCTGTGCACACCTTCTTCAGCGCCACACCCTGATGACCGATGATAATACCCTTCTGGCTGTCACGCTCTACATAAATTATTGCATTGATATGAATGCGCTTATCATCTTCCTTAAAGCGCTCTACACTAACTTCAACACTATACGGAATCTCCTTGTCATAATAAAGCAGGATCTTCTCACGGATAATCTCAGACACAAAGAATCTGGCAGGCTTGTCAGTGAGTTGCTCCTTATCGAAATAGGCAGGACTCTCAGGCAACAGCTCCTTAATACGCTTCAACAACATATCCATACCGAACTTATTCTTCGCTGATATCGGCAGGATCTCAGCCTTTGGCAACAGTGCATGCCAACGCTCGACGATCTCAGCAAGCACCTGCTGACTGTTTTCCTTCAACTCGTCTATCTTATTGATGAGAAGCAATACAGGAATGTTCATCTTCTGCACCTTCTCAAGGAAATCCATATTCTTCTCCGGATTCTCTACAACGTCAGTCACATACAAGAGCACATCGGCATCCTGCAACGCTGACTCCGAGAAGGCCAGCATCGACTCCTGAAGCTTGTAATTCGGTTTAAGCACTCCTGGAGTGTCAGAGAAGACTATCTGCATCTCTGAAGTGTTAACGATACCCATGATACGGTGACGAGTGGTCTGAGCCTTAAAAGTAGCTATACTGATCCTCTCACCGACGAGCTGATTCATCAGTGTAGACTTTCCTACATTGGGATTTCCTACGATATTTACAAACCCTGCCTTGTGCATAATCTCCTTTTAGACAAAAAAACGCATTCTATGAAAGGATGCGTCTTTTCGTATTATAGTCATTAAATTTACTTATCACCATCGTACGCCCATTTATAATAGGAAGCGCCATGTACGAAACCTGCTCCGAAAGCGGTGAATAACATATTATCACCTTTTCTGAAACGGGACTCATTTTCCCATAAGGCCAAAGGAATAGTTGCAGCACTGGTATTACCAAAATGCTCGATATTAACTATCACCTGGTCCATTGAGACATCAAGACGCTTGGCTACTGCCTCGATGATACGCATGTTCGCCTGATGCGGTACGACCCACTGGATATTATCCTTATCAAGACCATTGCGCTCTGCTATGAGTGCACAGTCATCGCTCATGTTCGTTACAGCATATCGGAACACTGTACGACCTTCCTGATAAAGATAATGCAGACGATGATCGACTGTGAAATGGGATGGAGGACAAACAGATCCACCTGCCTTGAGGTGAAGGAACGGAAGCCCCTTGCCATCTGCACGGAAATAAGAGTCCATAACACCGATATTCTCCTCCTCAGAGGCTTCTAACAGCACTGCTGCTGCACCATCACCGAAAAGAGGACAGGTCTGACGGTCTTTGTAATCAACTACTGACGACATCTTGTCAGCACCGATAACAATAATCTTATTATAACGTCCACTTTGAATCATCGTCGCTGCCACGTCGAGTGAGTAGAGAAATCCACAGCAAGCACCCCAGAAATCAAATGCAAAGGCATTCTTCAATCCGAGCTTGCCAACAACAATGCTAGCTGTCGAGGGGAATTTATAATCAGCTGTCGAAGTGGAAACGACTATGGCATCAATGGTATCGGGATCTGCACCAGTTTTCTTAAGCAACTGCTTGGCAGCCTTACGTGCCATATAAGAAGTGCCGAGTCCCTCTTCTGTCAGGATACGGCGCTCCTTGATACCTACACGAGTCATAATCCACTCGTCATTAGTGTCTACCATACGCGACAATTCCTCGTTGGTGAGGATATAGTCGGGAACATAGCCACCAATACCAGTGATTACAGCACTAATTTTATTCGCCATTATTCAGCTACTTCGTCCTCTTTCTTGATAGCTACCTTACCACGGTAGTAACCACATGTGGGGCATACTGTGTGATATACATAATAAGCTCCACAGTTTGGACATACTGCGAGTGTTGGTGCTACGGCCTTGTCATGAGTACGACGCTTGGCCTGACGAGTGCTTGACTGTCTTCTTTTAGGATGTGCCATAATTCTTAATTACTATTTAATGTTTAATCTTTAATATTTAATTCTGCAAGTTTGCTCCATCGGGGATCTAAAGGCTGGGCGGACTCCTCATCGCTGCTTCGGTCAGCTGAGAGTTCTTCCAGAACGTGACTCATAGCAGGGTTGCACTTGCCAGGTGCATGCACATGCTTGATGGGTATAGCCAGCACAATAAACTCATAAATGATCCAAGACAGGTCGAGTATTCCTTCGTCCTCTGACACTGTTATGATATCATCTTCCTCGGAGTTGACAGCACCAAGTTTTACTATCAGACGATTGTCGGCATCGATAGATTGAGACATCTCGTCAAGACAGCGGTCACAAGTTACTGTCACTGTGCCCTCGGTATGAAACATGAACTCCCAAAAACCGGTAGCCTTGCGTATAGACACCGACACATGCAACGTTCCATGTTCCAAATCCGAGTCGTCAAGAGCAGCAAAATAACCGTCTTCCAAATCATAGTCCAAGGATGTTTCCTCACACATAAGACTCTTAAGATCTATCTTAAATTGCTCTAAACTACACATTTACTCGCCATTTGGGGTGCAAAGTTACAAATATTTTCTCAGATAAGAAACATATATTTGCTTTTTTTATGTTTTTCGCTAAAAAACAATGATTATCTAGGGTGTATCTCGCACACTTTCAGAAAGACTGTGCAATTTTTAGTACCTCTATTTGCTTAATTCGATCCTAAATGTTGTTCCAACACCGGGTTCTGAATACTTTACAAAAATCTTTCCCTTATGATATTCTTCTACGATCCTCTTGGCAAGGGAAAGACCTAGTCCCCAACCGCGCTTCTTTGTTGTGAAACCTGGGGTGAACACATTCTTCTGATCTTTCTTCTTTATACCCTTACCGTTATCTTTTACCTCTACAATAGCACGATCTTCCTCCTCAAATAGCAAGAGCTCGATTTTTCCATCACCTTCCATCGCATCAACGGCATTCTTACACAGGTTCTCAACAACCCACTCTATAAGAGCCTTGTTCATCTTAACAATTACTTCATCTACAGGCAAGTTGAAACTAATATCAACTTTTTTTGATGTACGGCGATCCATATAATCCGTAACACGCTTAAGGACTTCATTCAAAGAACCGTCAACAAGTTCTGGAAGAGAACCAATCTTAGAGAATCTTTCTGCAACAAGCTCAAGCCTTTTAACGTCCTTATCCATCTCTGGAATAAGCTCATCACCAGGATAGTTCTCCTTTAACAACTCCACCCAGGCCATAAGACTGGATATCGGGGTGCCAAGTTGATGGGCTGTCTCCTTTGATAAACCAACCCAGACCTTATTCTGTTCTGCTTTCTTTGAAGCCAACAAGGCAAAGAGTGCAACAACAACTAATATGAAGACTATACCCAGCTGAACATATGGCCATGCAGACAGGCGCTTTAGCATCAAAGAGTCGTCATAACATACCAACTGATCGTCAACGACAATAGTATCGCCCTTACTCTTCATCGTCTTAACATACGTAGAGACCGATGAGCTATCCTCAATATTTCTAAAGTCATATATCTCTCCCTGCTTGTTAAGAACAATAACTGGAATAGTGTTATTACCCTCTAAGACACTTAATACCAAAGTCAGATCTGTATCCTCATCTGCAGTATTAAGCGAGCGAAGAGCCTGAGCCCATATTTCCATACGTACTCGTTCTTCTTTCTGCAAGTCTTTTACAAGAAAATTGGATATGAGCAGTGATACAACCGAGATTATTACGGCTGCAACAACAAGAGCTATCTTAACTTGCCTTATTCGGTCTGTCCATTGCATAACGCAGGCAAAGGTAATAATAAAAAATGGAATGACAAAGGAATTGACAATAAAAAAGCCCCGGGTCATTTCTGATCCAGGGCTTTCGCCTTAAAAGGGGGCGGCCTCCTACTCTCCCGCATTGCATTGCAGTACCATCGGCGCAGGCGGGCTTAACTTCTCTGTTCGGAATGGG
>Ga0310695_10008043_pt1 | contig 16524 bp, 12 predicted proteins | sample RumenRJG_04DNA_FD_203882 | JGI IMG/M metagenome (GOLD analysis project Ga0310695, IMG submission 203882) | Bovine rumen microbial communities from Lethbridge, Alberta, Canada - RJG_04 (v2) (version 2) | ecosystem: Host-associated > Mammals > Digestive system > Stomach > Rumen | place: Canada...
CCAACACCAAGGTGGTGACCTCCTTGTTCACCAAGCAACTGAAAAGCGAACTTGGCACGAAATTCAAGCACTGTCTTGAGTTCCGCGACGTGAAAAGCTCGATTCTTTCGGGCTATCCCAACGATTTTAGTTTCATGGAACTGGGCCAGTTGGCCATCGACTATTCGGATGGTGTGATTGAGGCCGGAGCCGATGTGAACCCCCAGTTGCTCGACTATGCCAAGTCGAAGGACCTTCCCATCCTTCCTTTCCCGGGCAACGAGGAGTATGCCGACGCCTACACTGAATTCTACAACAAAATTATCGGTGAATAACTCATATTCGATGAAAATCAAGTTTATTGCTGCTCTTGCCGCATCGGTGCTGATGCTGGCATCATGCGATGAAACAACCGACACGCTGGGCACCTCGCTCAACTCTACGGCAGACAATCTGGCAGTGGCCAGCAACACTTTCAAAGCCACATCAAGGTCGGTAGCCATTGGGTCTGTCATATCACGCAGTACGATTGGCTATCTGGGGCGTATTCAGGACCCTGAGACAGGCGCACATATCTCTGGCGACTTCATGACACAGTTTGCCTGTCTGGAAGGCTTCAAACTGATGCCTATCGACAGCCTTACCCGACGCGACAGTGAGGGCCGGGTAATGGCCGACTCCTGCGAGATACGTCTGTTCTACAACAGCTACTACGGCGACTCACTGGCCACTATGAAGATGACGGTCTACGAGCTCGACCATCCCATGATGGAGGACCAGCGCTACTACTCTGACTTCGACCCTCTGGAGGCAGGCTACGTGCGCACAGACGGCATCGCCAAGGAAAAGGTATTCTCGCTGATGAACACTTCTGAGGCTGAAGAGAAGAAAAACAACAGTTTGTATGTGAACAACATCTGCGTGAGGCTCAACGAACCCTATACCGACAAGAACGGGGAGACCCACAACAACTTCGGCACCTATATCCTTCGCCAATACTACGAGCATCCTGAGCATTTCCGCAACACCTTTACATTCCTCAAGAACGTACAGCCTGGCTTCTTCTTCAAAATGACAGGCGGACAAGGCTCCATGGCCTATATCATTTCACCACAGCTGAACATCTACTATACCGCCGGATCAACAGCCGCCTACGCCACTGGCCGTATGACGCTATTCAACGGTACCGAGGAGGTGCTTCAGACCACCACGATAACCAACGAGGACGAAGCCCTGCAAGAGCTCATCGACGACAATAGCTGCACGTATATCAAGAGTCCATCGGGCATCTTCACTGAGATTACCCTGCCTGTGGATGAGATCATGGTGGGACATGAGAACGACACTATCAACACGGCGAAGATGTATCTCAGCCGCATGAACAATGAGAATTGGAACCAGTATGCACTCCCCGCTCCCAGTACCCTGCTCCTGGTGGAAACCGACAGTCTGGACGCATTTTTCGAGAACAGCAAGCTGGCCAACCACAAGACGTCTTACCTTGCAGCCTTCTCCTCAGCCACCAACAGATACACATTTGGCAACATCAGCAGTCTGATAGCCTCGATGTATCGCGCAAAGACCAACGGACTCAAGAGCGACCCCAACTGGGTAGCCAATCATCCTAATTGGAACAAGGTGATGGCCGTGCCTGTGAAGACCAACTACATCACTTACAACAATTCGTCTGTTCTCACATCGGTGACCAATGACATGTCGCTCACAAGCACCCGTTTGGTAGGAGGCAGCACACCAATCAATATCGAAGTGATATACAGTAAATTCAAATAGCATCATGGCCGACAACTACTTGGAGCGGCGAAGAGAACAGTACGAGGCACGCAAGGCCGAATGGCTGAAGAAGAAACGCCATATGCCTGTAAAGCCGAGGAAAACCACACCGGCGCAGTCGGGGTCAGCGGATAAACCGGGTTGGCGGGCTGCCCGGTCAAGAGTATAGCTTTGAGAGTCTGTACATGAAGAACTTGATGTCGGTCACTCCTCTGAACTGTGTCCTGAAAGCTTTGATTTTCGCGTTGAACGACTCAGCCGAGGCGTTGGTAAGCCTTTGCTCAAAATAGTTGATGATGGTGACGTTGTGGTTCTCGAAGGTTTCGAGCACTCTGTTGAACTCCCTGTCCCTGAACTCCTCCACCTTGTTGAACCATCTGGCGAGGTTCAGCCTTGCCTGTTCTGGCTTGGACTTCCTGTTGAAGATGTCGACCAACTGCAGGAAGATGTCATATGCCTGCTCCAGCCTTGGGAAAAGCCTGAAGAGGATTTTGGCTCTCTGCTTCTGCTGCTCGTTCCACTTCGACTTGTGCTTGAGTATGATGTGCCTGCTCCGTGCCATGATCTGCGGCATGGTCTCCCCGTTCTCCATCCTCTTCGGCTCCCATGCGCCGATGAGTTCCCTCTCCTCCTTTGTCCGTGCTGCCCTGCGTGCCTCCCTATGTTCGCGGATGGCTCTGTTCTCTGCGTCGAGCACCTCCCATCGGTAGCGGAGCCTCATTTGGTCTATGGCTTCCGAGATGAGCTGTTGGACGTGGAAACGGTCGTTGACGAGCCTTGCCCTCGGGAACGAGGTGCGCACGGTGAGCATCATGGCCGAGGACAAGTCAGTGGTCACGTCGGCCACCTCCAGGCGCTTCCGCAGCGGGATCTTCCTGAGCACCGAGGAGACCGTGTCGGTGGACACACCGCGTACCATCGCCACCAATGCCCCGGAGCGGCCATGGGCGGCCTTGTTCGTCAGTACGGTGTAGACCTCGCCGTTGCTCAGGCATGTCTCGTCAAGGCTCAGCGAGGGACCTATGTTGTCTGGGAACAGGACGTAGCGCTCGGCATGGCTGAGCTGTTTCCATGAGCGGTAGTCACTGATGACTTCCTTGTACTGCTTGCGGAGTGTCTGGCCGTTCAGCCCGTTGCGAGCGGCAAGAGTGGATATGCTTACGGGGGTGGACTCAATCTCCCTCTTTTAAAAAAGCAACGAACTCGGCGTTCAGCCGCGTCTCGTCGAACTCGGACAAGTCCCAGTCATAACTGAACACCTCGCCGGTGGACTTGTCAAGCCACTTGCGCTTGCGTACATGGAGGAACGTGGCACGGCCGCGGATGGGAAAGTCCTGGATGCAATGATAGGGGCCGAAGCCGTGGGAGATGATGTCGGAGTTGTGCTTGTCCTCACGCATCTGGACCTTCTTCTCGTCAAGCCAGATGTCGAAACGAACATCCGTCTTATCGAAATTAACCACGTCGAAGTTGTCTATAAGCACATCGGGGAGTATAGCACGCAATAAGGTTTCTGATTTCATGCCACAAAGGTAGCAAATTACTCTTGACCGGGCAAGCCCCGCCAACCCGGTTTATCCGCTGACCCCGCAGTCGCCAGAAGCGAAGAAACAAAACGAAATTGAAGATATACCCTAACAAAAAAAGCCTTGCTGTTGCAAGGCTTTATTTGTTGTGGGTGCTGATGGATTCGAACCACCGAAGTCGAAAGACAGCAGATTTACAGTCTGCCCCATTTGGCCACTCTGGAAAACACCCTTGGTTTCGTGGGCGTTGGCGGATTCGAACCGTCGACCCCCTGTCTGTCAGACAGATACTCTAAACCAGCTGAGCTAAACGCCCTTATTCACGAAACGATTGCAAAGGTAGTGTTTTTTTATGAATTTGCAAACTTTTAGGACAGTTTTTTTTCTTTCCTCACCATTTCTTTGCTTGTTTTCCATTCCCTCTCCTTCATGAGAGCACATTCCCACCGATGTCGTCCCGCCCCGTGAGCATTAGCAGCCATCAGAAAGGATAACCGATGGCGAAATGAATACTCTGTCCTTTGCCAAACGAGGGGATGTTGAAATAGCCGCTCTTATCGGTCTCGTAGGGCACATGAATACCGATACCCCAGTCTAAACGGATGACAAAGAACTCGAGGTCGTACCTGATTCCGATGCCCGTTCCCACGGCCAACTCATCGAGCAGGTTGGAAAGCCGGAACACACTGTTTTCCAAATGCTCTTCCTCATTACCCAGTTCCCACACATTGCCCGCATCCAGGAACACGGCCCCATAAAGGTTTCCAAAAAGACGCGAGCGGTACTCCAAGTTGGCCTGCAACTTCATATCGCCTGTCTCCTCGATATACCTCCATCTCTTCTCGCCAGTATGATACTTGCCTGGGCCTATGCTTCTCACGGAAAAAGCCCTGATGCTGTTGGCTCCACCCACCCAGAATTTCTCGGTATAAGGAATGAAGGTGGAATTACCGAATGCCCAGGCCACGCCAGCATTGAAATGAGCCACCAGTTGTGAGTTCTCGGTGAAATCCCAGGTCTTGGTGACATTGGTCTCCAACTTGACAAACTGGGCGTATGGGTTCTTGAAGAGTTTCTTGTCTTTCTCTGCCCAGGACTTCCCGAATGCCGTATAGGCCAACGAGACGAGGTTGGCCGACTCGCTGATGGAAGCATCCCAATAGAAACCGTATTTACGGGACTTGGGCTGAGAATAATAGACCGTATACTTCATCTTGGGAATGAACACATCGCTCATGGTAGCCAAAAGGTACGGATGCGATTCAAGCATCTCATCAAACTTGGCAGATGTCTCCTTCAGGTAGTTGTACTCCACCGAAAGCGGTGTGACATGGTGCTGCCAGTCGCGGCTGGGTTGGAAGTGGTAGGACAATTCGCCCGACACCACATGCCGCTTGAAATAGCCCGAGCGGTTGATAGTGTTGGAGGATGCCTTCAGCGTAGTGGTGGGAGTGGAATAGTAACGCCGGCGGCGGGGAACAGTACGTGTCCGGTTGGCATTATTGGCACCGCGTTTTCGTTTGAAGAAGAAAGTCTCGAATCGAGGGATCTCGAGCGACACATCGCCACCATATTCATACGAGTTCATATCCGAGATGTCCTCGTCGAACGACCTGCTCAGAAGCCACTCGTAAGAGCCGTGCAGGTTGACATTGAGTTTCTCCCCTCCCTTGAAGGCATTACGTTTCGTGAGACCCACCACGAGCTGCGGACCGAAGAACCCACTGGTCTTGCCGTTGATGTTACCCTCGATATAGAAATCATAGGGCTTGTCGAAAACACAATTCACCCGCATGTCGAGGGTATCGGTAGAGGCCAATGAGTCGCGGGGCGTGAAAGTGAAGTTCACCATCGAGAAAAGTCCGTTGCCTGTGAGCTTGCTCATTGTCTCTTGATAGTCGGAATAGGAAAAGAGGTTGCCCGACCGCAGCTTCACATCGCGCAGGATCACCCCCATACGCATGGGTTGCTTTCGGCCATGGAAATTCACAGTGAAATTCCTGCGGCTATTATGGTTGTCGAGCGTCTCGCGCATGGTCTTCCGCAAATCGAAGTCCACCTTGCCAATATAATATTTCCTCAAGGCCTGTGGCGGCAAGCTGTCGGCCAACTGGAGTTTCATTTTCGCACTTCCCGGCAATGATAGCGTGTCGGCCAGATATGAGGCATAGCCAGGCTGGTAAAAATAATAGCCATTGTCGCGCAATAGCGTGCTCACACGGTTGCGTTCATTGTCGAGCGTGGAGATATCGAAAGGATCATTCGAGTGGATAAGGGCCTCTTTGGACGTACTGTCGATAAGCGCCTTGGCCTCGGTGGGAAAATTGACATACTCCAGCGTGTCGACAGTGAACAGATGCCCGAGGTCGACGGTATACCCCACCTTTCCCTTCTTGGGATGACGCGTATCTACCACTTCGGAAGTGACTTTACCCCTGAAATAGCCATGCGCTTGGAGAGCCGACTGCGCCACAGAGGCCCTCAACTCCGGGTTGACCCCGCTGAGCAAGACTGGCGGTCGGCCGAACGACTTGGTCATCCAATCAGCAAATTTGGAGTCTTTCTTGGAGAAATAGTTCCAGATCATCAAGCGAGGCTGGAACGGCGACCGCATCGTGGAACTGCCGAATAGCGACCCATTAGGCGGCAGTGCGAGAGCCGCATCCACCTCGATCTTGGTGTTGGCGAAATGGTCGTTGTCCTCGTAGTTGGAATAATTAATATGGTCGATGCCCACATAGAGTTTGTCACCATCAGGCACTCCACTTGTCAATGGGGCGCATGAAACCATCCAGCACACAGCGATACTGGCCAGGCAGAGTGATAGGATATGGTTGCTCGATAGTCTCATTTTGCTTCAGTCTTTATGGTGTCGACCGCAGTGGATGTCGGCTGCGGAATACGCTGTCTTAAAGAGTCACGTCGCATCGGTGGCAACTGGGTGTTTTCGGTCTTCCATTTGAAGATGTCGCTGAAATGCTGGAGTTTTCTGCGCCAGAGGAAGCCACCACCAAACTGTCCGATGTCGCCCTCGAGCCAGTCGTAGGAGTCGCGGTCGTAATACAGTTTCAGGTACTTGTTGGAGGTGGGACTGAGCCGGTATTCCATCGTCACATTGGTGAAGAACGATTGGTTCTGGCTGGACATCTCAGAGCCTGTGGACACCTTTCCACCCACCACGACACGCAGGCGATTGTTCCAGAACCGCTTGGCGAACTTGAACGAATAGTCGGTATGCATGGAGCCGGAGGCATCGGTAGCGTTGTCGACACCCACAGAGAAATCGAGGGTACGCAGCGCATTGCCCGTGATATTGTTGATCTCATTCTGCAAGAACGAACTCAAGGCACCGTTCATGGTGAAGCCGCTAGTGTTGCCATCGGCCAAGTACATACCCGTGGTAAGCATGGTGACGGCCACCTTGCTCCGCTCCTCCTTGGTCATGGAAGCCAACTCCGACCCGATAGTGACATCATCTGGAGCATCGATAATGAATTCCACGCCCATGTTATTGAGCGTCTGCGAGATAATCACGCCACATCTGAAGTCGACAGAGCGCGTGTTGCTCGATTCATCCTCCACCGAGGCCTTGACTTTCTCGGTAGCAGTAATATGGAGCAATGGATCCATGGGTTCGCCTCTGAACTCAATGTAACTGCCGTCTTCGATAGTAAAGGTCTTCAGCGGTATGAAAGGTAACGAATATTTCATCTCGGCATCGCTCAGCGTATATCTGCCAGTGAGTCTCAGGTTGTCGACGGTGTTATAGGTCATACGCAGGTCACCACCGCCCACCAGGTCGATATAGTTGCTGTGGTCGGCATTGAGGTCACACTTGATGTGTGCCGACTCGTCGATGCTCAGCGAGAGGTTCATGTCGAAACCAGTGAGAGGTGGCCGGGTAATCACGTGTGAGGTGCTGTCGCTGAAGTCGACAAACTTCACCAACTCGTCGAGACGGGTATCGGCAGAGAGTGGTGTATCGCGCAGCACATAAGTCATATCGGTGGAGCCCAACACGTTGACTCGGCCACGCATCGAAAGCGCGTCTATCGGTCCTTTCATCGAGCCAAAGAAGTCGACAAAAGCCTTTCCGAACGCCTCCGACCGGAAATTCTCCTTGGCATTGATTACCTGGAAGTTCTGTGCACGCATTCTCAGATCGACAGACATCCTGTTGAGATTGGAGAAGTCGAAATAGCCAGAAATGTTGAGCGGACTGTTGTTATGTGCAAAGACCTCGAAATTCTCGAAGAGCAGGTTGCTGTTCACAATCCTCACAGGATCCTCGGCCACACGGAGATCCAAGCCATAAGGTACGCTCACGATATAGGTGGAGTCGAGGAACAACTCGCCATTAACGTTAGGCCCCGACAAAGGTCCCTTGATAGCGAGGTTACCCTCTGCATAACCGCTCAGGCCAAAGATTTGATTGGGAATGAATCCATTGACCAGATTGAGCGGGAACCTTGCCAAGTCGAAAATCGCGTCGACCGAGCCACCATCCTTTGGCCAATAAGTGCCCACCAACGAGCCCACCTCGTTTCCTGCGCTATACACCATGCCATCGATATGATGTGAGCCGTCGTCGTTGGGCATGTAGACAAACTCCGTGCCGATATCGCCCATGTTCATGCCCTCATACTTGAGTTTGGCCACATCGAGCGCACTCGAGACCGCCAGATTCTCAGGTGTCTGAACCACATGGAAATCGCCATCAAGCACACCCTCCACCTTAGGCAGGAATGGCAAGATGCTGAAGATGCCGGCCAGGTCGAGGTTTCCCACACTGAGGGTGAGGTCCTGCAACGCCTCTAGATTATCGTCGTTGGTGTAGAGTTGCAGGTGTGTGCCATCGCGTGACCTCAGTTTGAGGTTGGCCGACAATCGTTTGTCATCGCCCAGGAACAAGTAGTTGTCCTCATTGGCATCAAACTCCCTGTATCCGATGACGGGATGGGTGTCGGTGAGGTGAACCATCAGTCCATTCTGCTCTATAGTGGCCACCGCTCCAAGGTTAATGCCCAAGGAGTCGTGTTGGTCGTAGATGCGGGCATTGACCGATGCCCCTTTCTCAAGGATAGAACCATCGAGATGGGCATTAAAGGCGAGTTGGTCGGAGCCCTGCTCACCAGGCATGTTACGCAGATGGGCATTGTATTTGAATCCGGTACTGTCGGTGAGCACGGCAAACCTCACGGTGTCAATAGAGATGCTGTCGTACGAAAAGGCATCGACATTCAACTTGCCGTTGAGTCCGTCGACGTGCGAAGAGACCATGTCTACATACAGGTCGTTGAACGCCAGTCCGTGTTCCTTCATCAAATCAACAAAGAAGTTTTCCTTTCCACTCTTCAGATAGATGTTCGCATCAGGCAGTTTGCTACGCAAGCGTGCCTGGTCGAAGTGCTTGTCGCGCATCTGGGCGGTCAGTTCGTCGGTGAATTTCTCCACCTGCGAGAGCATCTTCTTATATCCGCTCCCCGCATTCATCCGAAGGTTGAAGTCACCACTGTTCACATAAGCGTAGGTGGTGTCACGGCGTGTGAGTACATCGAGCTCAATGTTGTCGGGACGGAAATAGGCATTGTTGTAATACACCTGCAAATCGCCCACCGAGCCACGCACTTTATGGTTCTCTCCGAAATCGGTGTCGATGTCGAGATGGGCACAGCCCGACAATGTGAGAGGTTTGTCGAAAAGACGCAGACGGTAGACATCGGCCTTGTTGAGGTCGCAAGCCACCGTACCCTGCAGGCGCTTGGTGTTGACCAAGGCATTGAACGACACATTGCCATCGAACAATGGGTTGTGGCTGTCGATATCGGCCATCAGACGGCCATTCTTGAGCACAGCCTCCGCCTTCATGCCATCAAGATCGTATTTGTCGTAGCGGAATTTGCCGATATAAGCCTTGGCATTCATCGAGGTGGATGGCGAGAGGTAATCGGTACCCTGTCCGTCGGCCTCGATGTGCGCCGTAAGCGGAGAGAGTCCGTAATTGGGCAGGAAATGCTGCAGTGGGAATTTCTCGGCATCAATGGTGGCCGAGTATTTCATGATTTTGCTGTCGAAGGCCACATTGGCCTTCATCACTCCCCCACCCTCTGCTATATGCATATTGGTGGCATACATACTGCCGTTGGCCTTCACGTTGCCGTCGAGGCTGATGCCGTTGGGTATGCGTATCGTCTTGCGTGTGTCGTCGTCGAGCAGAGACGTGACAAAATCGAGGTTGCCCGTAGTGCCCTTGATGTCGACATCGGCCTTCAAGTGGCTGGGGTCGCTGAGGTTGGCGGCATAACCGGAGGCCCTGACCTTGAAGGCTGTGGGTAGTTCCATATTGAGTCCGTTGAACTCCATACGCTGCATATTCCCCCTCACGTTGCCCTTCACGGCCAATAGCTGGTTGGGCCATTTTCGCACGAAGTCTTTCGGCATGTCACCCATAAAGCGCATGAGGTCTTGCTTGCCAAGATAGCCATCGATATCGGCCGACAACTTGCCGGGCTGCTTGCCATCGAATGTATTGAGGTCGAGATTCACCTTGGCAGCAATCTTCGAATCGGGCGTTTTCAGGTAGACATCGGGCAGCACCACCTTCTTGTCGTCGAGCCGCACCTTTCCACTCAACTGCTCCAGGTGCATCCCGCTTTTCTCACGGAAAGCGCACTGGCGGAGCGACATCTCCAAGTCAGGAGCCCGATAAGAAAGTGAGTCGACGCGGATAGCGATGTCCGACAAGGCGAGGTGGTTGGTGTCGAGGCCGCTGACAGGCTTGGCATTATTGTCGTCGTAGGTAAGCGACCCTGAGGCCCAGTCGAGAGAACCGACAGTATAGTCGGCATTCTCAAGGTCGAAACGTCCGTTGCTCACCGTAGCGTCGTCAATTACGGCAGAAGCCGTAGTCTTCGAGAATGGCATGTCAACACTTGCTTTCGTATCGTGCAGGCGCATGTCTTTCAACTGGTAGACCGAGGTGGCAAGGTCGATATCACCATCACGCACATCGGCCTTCCCCACATACGCACCTATCTTCATCGAGTCGCCCGGCATTCTGACGGTGATGTCGGCCCTGGCCATATTCAACTCCTGCACCTTGATTTTCCAATCGAGCGGTTCAGAAGTTGTATCAGGCGGTACACTGTCGCCAAAGCAAATCTCAAGTTTGGCACTATCGAGTTTCGCCGTGTTCAGATTGACAATCGATTTCTCCAGGTCTACGCCATGGCACTCTACGGCCAAATGTTCCACATTACCTTTTATCCGAAGGTCGTCGATGAATCCGTTGGTGTTGAGTTTCACGCGTTGGAGGTCAAGGGCATCAATCTCCACTTGTTTGCGAAACAGGGGTTTTAACTGCACGTCGACGACCAGTTGCCCGACATCGGCGATGGTATCGCGCAAGCCGGGTATGGAGTCATTGTCCTTGATCATCTTGAAGTCGTCGATCTTAAGGTCAAGAGGAAAAGAGAGGCTCACATGCCCCACTGAGATATCCATTCCGGTTTTCTCAGAAGCATAGGCAGCCACTTTGCCCGCAGCCCAGTTTTGCACCGGCGGCAGGTAAAGCAGGAATGTGATCAGCAAAAAGAGAAAGATGGGTATCAGGATCAGGATAGCCACCCACTTCAATACCTTTTTCATCTCAACCTATTTCTTCTGCAAAGTTAGTGCAAGGCGAGTGGAAAACCAAACAAAAAACACTTTTTTTTGTTTCCATTACCGAGGTGCCGCCTATCTTCGCGATGGCTCTATCTTTGTTTAATTGCTGCCTTGACTTGCGCCATGTTGCTGCGCGAAACGGGGAGTGATTCGTGGCAGTGCTTGATGAGCAGTTTTGTGGAGCCGGAATGTGAGACGAACTGCTCTACCTGAGCGAGATTGACCAAAAAGGCACGATGGCAGCGGACAATCATCGGATAATCACGCAGAGTCTCTTCCATCTGTTTCATGGTGGCGCGAAGCATGTCAGTACGCACCCGTCCGTCGCGCAGATGGCTCACCTTGACATAGTTGCCAACGGCCTCAATATATAATAGGTCGGGAACTTGGAGTGTCACGGATTCGTTGGTCGTGCCAGAGAGGACGGCCTCACCCCCGACCCCTCTCCCAAGGAGAGGGGAGTGGTTACTTTTATCGGCGGAGTTGTTGTCAGTAGAACTATCCACCCCCTTTTCTTTGGGAGAAGGCTTGGGGGTGAGGCTTTTTAACTGTTCATTCAATTCCCGTATCTCTTCCAGCTCCATCGCCAGATACTTGCTGCGAAACTTGAAGCGCCAATAAAGTCCGATAGCAAAAGAGCAGAAGGCGATGATGGCGAGGGTTTCGATGAAATTGACGGCAGAAAACAGATTGCTCTCCACACGGTCACTCATGAAGAAATGGCGATAGAGGCAGATGCCCAGCGCTACAAGCGGCGTGTTGATCAACTGAAACCAAAGGTTGCGGCGGATGATATATTCGACACCTTTCTTGAACGACCTCGGCATCTTGATGATATACTTCAGGATGATGTCCGTCATCATGCATATCAGGAAGCCAATCACCCATAAAACAGCCAGATGCGCATAACCCTGCCATTGCCACGCATCCAATCCGAAGGGTTTGAATACAGCCAGCGCCACCACCATAAACGTGGTACTGATGATCCTCGTCGTAATCGTATCTAAACGTCCCTGTTTCATACTGGGTACAAAAATAGTTTTTTTCCTTTAAACAGTCAAACCATTCTTCATGTTTCTGCCATTTATCACATTAGCATGCCGTTTATCCCAGATATTTGGTGGGATGATCATTACACCGTATTTTCGCAGTACTTTTTTTCAAAGAAACAACAAGAAGAAATATGATGATGAAACCAAGAACGATTATCGGTATTATTTTCATTGTGGCCAGTCTGCTGAAACTGGCAACTTTGTGGGGTATTATCCATTGGAGATGGTTTGAGACCCTGTCGGAGGGTCCTTGGGCCATGTACCTCAGCATCTTTGTGTTGTTATATGTAGGAGCACAGCTCGTGGTGGACAGTTACCGCCGCGATCCCGACCAATGGTTGCGGCGACCACTGCCCATCGGCGAAGACGGCAGGCGCATCTGCTGCTCGGTGCACTATGGCGGCGACGAGTATGTCTATCATGGCGAGACATTCCACGGTGCCCGGCTCAATGCTTTCTGCGGAGGCATCCGCCTGGACCTGCGCGAAGCGACCATTACGGAGGATGAGGAGATCGATATCCACACGTTCTTCGGCGGCATTGAGATTATCGTGCCCACGACGGTCAATGTGGAGGTGAAAAGCCAAAACTTCATCGGTGGCGTCGGCAATCATGCCAAAGGCAAAGTCAACAGCACGACCCCTACCCTCCACATCATCGCCAGCAATTTCCTCGGTGGTGTTGATATCAAGAATTGAAATTACACCATCCATCACAAACATTGGCAGAATATCCCAGAAATACGGAGAAATCTTCCACTGTCTGTAATTTTGCAGTGTCCGAAACGACAAACAAGTCAAAGAATCAAATTAAATAAAGATTGACATGATAAAAATAGATTTAAGACTCGCAGCACTGATGGCCATCCCCCGGTTCCACCGACCCATTCATCAGTCTCGTGCGCTACATCAACAGCCAGGAGGATTACGACCACCTGTAGGTCATCGCCTCCGCGCGTCCCACCATAGGCTGGTGGCACCCCACTAGGTCGGTTGTGGCCCGCTCGAAATACCGCGGTTCTGGTGCTGGTGACAAGCAGAAAGCAAGAATGTGACATACGTGTACAACAAACAGTGATTCCATATCGTTATAAATAAAAGCTAAAGATGAAAACAAATATTAATCTTATTACGAAATTGATGGTTATGGTGACCATCGGGTTGATGAGCGTTTTGAGCACAAAGGCTCAGAATCAACGAATGAATGAGTTCCAAAATGAGTTCAGCAAGTACCAGACGCAATATCGCGACCTGATGTACAATGGCAAGCACAAGGAGGCGATGGCTCCGCTGGCGAGTTGCATCGCGATACTCGACACCACCACGATTTTCAAGGTGGCGCCCATTCCCGAGAGAGCCATCATGGAGCAGAAGGGACTGCTGTATTACGACTATGCGTGCTGCTATGCACTGGTGGGACAGAAGAAACAGGCGCTTGCAGCATTGGAGCAGTCGGTGTTGCTGGGCTACAAAGATTATAATAATATGGTGAACGACAACGACCTCCGCTCGCTACGCAAGGACAAGAAATATCTGTCGTTGCTGGCTCAGGTAAATGACCGTCAACCGATAGGTGTACTCAGGAAGTCGGCTCCATATGCAAAAGACAATACAAAGATAGAGTTCCGTTATCAACCCAAGGAGTCGAAGAACCTACGCATGGTTCGCGACTATTTCAAGCTCGACTCCGTAGCCGGTCAGGGAGACGAGTTGTCGAAGATTATCAATCTGCTGCACTTTGCCCACGACAACATCCGCCACGACGGCAGCAATCAGGCTTTTGCCGAGCTGGATGCCATCGACCTTTACAACTATTACAAGACTACTGGCAAGGGCGTGAACTGCCGGCAGCTGGCCATATCGCTCTGCGAGATGTACCTGTCGATGGGAATTCCCGCCCGCTATGTGACCTGCATGCCAGCCGATTCGCTCGACTATGAGTGCCATGTGATTAATACGGTATGGTCGGAGCAGTTACAGAAATGGCTTTATATCGACCCCACGATGGACGCCTGGGTGACGGACGAGAACGGCACAATGCTCAGCATCGCCGAGGTGCGCCAGCGGCTCATCAACGACCAGCCGTTGTTGCTCTGCGAGACTGCCAACTGGAACCATGAGTCGCAGCAGACAAAGGAATACTACTTGGAGACCTACATGGCGAAGAACCTGTACTACTTCGTTTGCAAGAAGCTGAACCGCTTTAATCCTGAGAGCATCTATCGCAACAACGACCCTGCAGATGATGTACGGCTCATACCCGTCGGCTTCGTCAACAACAACTGGAAGTGTGACACCACTACCGACCCAGAGGTATTTTGGGCAAAACCAGAAAAATAGAAACAAAGAATGAAACGTCCGCAATTTTGCAGCGTCTTTAAGCAAAAAAGAATATGAATAAAGAAATGAAATTTTGTCAGAGTTGCGGCATGCCGCTAACCGAAGATGTTCTCGGCACAAATGCCGATGGTAGTAAGAATGAAGATTACTGCATGTACTGCTACAGGGATGGACATTTCCTGCAGGACTGCACGATGGAAGAGATGATCGAACATTGTGCGCAGTTTGTAAATGCCGTTAATGAAGGATTAGAGAAACCCATCACCAAAGAGGAGTATATCGGTATGATGAAAACGTATTTCCCCCAGTTAAAGCGTTGGCGCCAAACGTTGGATGTCAGTAACGATGAAGTCATGAATGTTAACCCTGCTTTGGCAGGCGTTAAAGAACTCATCGCCCAGATGGCCGACAAACTGCCCATCGCTTACATCTCGTCAGTAGACCAAGAAGGTTTTCCTTGGACCAAGGCTATGTTGAAGCCACGCAAGCGTGAGGGTATCAAAACCTTCTACTTTACAACCAACACCTTCTCAATACGTGTGGCTCAATACAAGGCCAATCCCAAGGCCAGCATCTATTTTTGCGATGCCAAAAGCTTCAAGGGTATGATGCTACGGGGTACAATGGAGGTGCTGACCGATGCCGCTTCGAAAGAAATGATCTGGCATGAGGGCGATGAGCAATACTACCCCGGCGGTGTGACCGACCCTAACTACTGCGTCTTGAAGTTCACCGCCACCGATGGCCGTTTCTACAGCGATTTCTATCCACGTAGTTTCATCATTGAGGAATGATGAGCAACAAGGCACTTGTCGTTATCGACATCCAGAACGACATCACCAAGCACTATAGGGACGTCATCGACAATATCAATGCTGCCATCGAATGGGCTGTGGCCGAGGGAATGCACATCGCTTATATCAAGCATAACAACACCACACCTGGCACCAGAACATTCAAGCCTGGCAGCAACGGCGAGAAGTTGGTGCCTGAGATGAAGGTCGTTTCCGACAATACCTTCGTGAAGACGAAAAGCAATGCCCTTACAAGCGAAGCCTTTTCCGCATTCATCTCTGCAAACGGCATCAATGAGTTCTATGTGACCGGTGCCGATGCCACCGCCTGCGTGAAGTCCACGTGTTTCAATATGCGGAAAGCAGGCTACACAGTGCACGTCCTCTCCGACTGCGTCACCAGCTACGACTTGAAGAAACTGTCCGAGATGCTTGCCTACTACGAAAATAAAGGCTGTGAGGTCAAGACATTGACTGACTACCAATGAAACATCTGTCGAATATCCTCTCATCGCTCCGAATGGTGGGGGCTGTCGTTCTGCTGCTATACAATGGGGCAAGCAGTCCGTTTTGGGTGCTTTACACCGTTTGTGGTATCAGCGACATAGCCGACGGTTGGCTGGCTCGGAGGCTGAAGTGCGTTACCAAGACTGGAGCTTTTCTGGATAGTCTGGCAGACTTCTGCTTCGTAGTATGTTGTGCCTGGAAACTCCTGCCAATGCTCGAACTGCCGAAATGGTTATGGTTGTGGGCTGGAGTAATTGTCGGGATTAAAATCGTGAATCAGTTTTCGGCACTTGTTATGTACGGGCGCTGCTGTTTCCCTCACACCCTAGCGAACAAGTGGGCGGGATTCCTGCTCTTCGTTGCAGTCCCAATGACATTTTGGTCAATCATTCCCGTCTCAATCGCTGCAACAGTCGCCACGTCTGCTGCGGTTCAGGAGGGACATTTCATAAGACGGAATGCTCCCCGCCAAACGGGGAGGTGGCTTCCGCCGGAGGGGCAATGAAACTATATAATATGAGAAAGATAGTAACACTGGTTTATGCATTGGTTGTTACATCGTGTTTGGCGCAAGAGCCAACGGACGGAGCAGCGAGAGCTATCCGAGGTCGCTCGGAGATGGCCGAGTCGTGTCGGACGAAGGCGAAGCCAATAAGCGACAATACCAGCTATGGCGCTTGCATCATGCGCAATGGCTCTATTGTTGGCTTTAACGAAAACGAACGTTTTGCCATGCATAGTGTAATGAAGTTCCCACAAGCGTTATACGTTGCCGATTACCTGACTCGGAATGGATTGGAACTTGATGACACAATCGTTGTCGATAAAGCAGAACTGATGCAAGACACATGGTCGCCAATGCTAAAACGAT
>Ga0310695_10008045_pt1 | contig 16522 bp, 17 predicted proteins | sample RumenRJG_04DNA_FD_203882 | JGI IMG/M metagenome (GOLD analysis project Ga0310695, IMG submission 203882) | Bovine rumen microbial communities from Lethbridge, Alberta, Canada - RJG_04 (v2) (version 2) | ecosystem: Host-associated > Mammals > Digestive system > Stomach > Rumen | place: Canada...
ATGAATTGCCACAGTTCCTGAATGTTTTGAAAGGTGATATGAGCTTTGTGGGGCCGCGACCGCACATGTTGGCACATACGGAACAGTATTCTGCGTTGATTGACCAGTATATGGTGCGACACTTTGTGAAACCCGGCTTAACGGGCTGGGCGCAGGTAACGGGCTTCCGTGGGGAGACGAAAGAGCTGTGGCAGATGGAAGGCCGCGTGAAACGTGACATCTGGTATATGGAGAACTGGAGTTTCTGGCTTGATGTCAGAATTATTTGGCTGACGGCAAAGACTATCTTTATACATGACAAGAATGCATATTAAACTGAGACTTGAAAATTTTAATTATTGTACAATGAACGTGAATATAACAAAGAACGAGATTCTGAATGATGGAAAAACTATCCATCTTTATTTTAATGGTATGATTGGTCTATATGTGGCATACGGCATATCTGCATACTTGTTGTGCAAGAATGCTACCGCTAAGCCTTCGTATTCTGACGACATGCAGATGCCTGTGGCGGTGATCAATGTGGAGCACTATGAGGAGCTGACTAACAGAATAAGCCTGTCGAAAGATGCTGGCAACTATCGGTGCTTTGTGGTGGAAACGCCTGCGGATATGGATGAGTACAGCGAGTGGGCTTCAGTTCTTCGCACAGAGGCAGGGTATTGATGTATGATGGAAGATGTAAGACGGATGAAGGCTGAAGTATGAAAATCATTGATGAGAGACTGCTAGATGAGGTCAGTCTGCAGGCGAAGGAATCTCCTCGGTTGCGGATGAATTACAACTTCCACGAAGACTTGGGCGACAAGTGCCAGCGACTGCTGAACGCGCTGGAACCAGGAACGGTGATGCCCATCCACCACCACAAGGTGGATGAGATGTTCGTGATACTGCGTGGACGGGTGAACGTGACGATACACAATGATAAGGGCGAGGTGATACAAAGTGTAGAACTGTCGCCCTTAAACGGTCATTATGCCGTGAACATCAAAGCTGGCGAATGGCACTCTCTAACCTGCGAAGAGCCCAACACCGTCATCATGGAAGTAAAAGAGGGCCCCTATATTCCGCATGAGATAGGGGGAATACTGGAGGCTTGGAAAAAATAATGAATAGAACTATAAGAAGCTGTTTATAATTAATGGTAGAAGAGTTAAGTTCATATACACCTCAAGACGAGGCAGAACTTGATGCTCTGATGCATGAGTTATCTGCTACAAGTTTCTGTAACGAGGAGCTTTTGAAGAATGCAATGAATGATGCAAATGTGCATGTGTATGTGATTAGGGATGAAGGGCACATTGTGGCTACCGGAACGCTTTGCATCAAACATACGCTGGAGTTTACCATTGCTGATATTGAATCTGTGGTTGTCAGCTCTAAGTGCCGTGGCCGTGGATACGGAAAGGAGTTGATGACGGCTATGGTTGAGGCAGCAAATAAGATGAACGTGCATCATATACAGTTGACATCCAATCCCGCACGTGTGGCAGCTAACCAGCTGTATCAGGAGTTGGGGTTTGAACGGTATGAGACGAATTGTTATAAGATGGCTCTCTGACAGATCAAAGCGGCAGAGCCAAGCGCAAGGTTAATGAGGAATTATTAATATGGAAGAACAGTACTTCAAAGGCGTGTTAGCCGGTTATCTTGGGGCGAACTTTATGTGTGGCCCTATCACCGAATGGCAGATAGATATCATCAAAGAAAACATTTCGCATTATTGTGAAGCGACAATAGACCATTCCCAGCTCTCATATCAAGAGAAAGAATACCAAAAGCGCCAAATGAAACAAAGCCTGGAAGTGTATATCCAGGGGGTTAAGGATGAAATGAGAGGGATGGGCAGGATGATTTCGGTTAAGAATTCAGGATTCATGGTTTAAGCATGTTGTATATTTCTAGTGGAGGTGGGACTGTTTATGAAACAGAAAGATAAAGTACTATTATTAAGAGATTTTCTTGAATCAAAAGAATATGAGGGATGCCTGTTTCCAGAGTTTGAAATGGCTCTGGAAAACATAGAAGATGGCAACATCGGTGCTTCAGCTCTTTATCATTTGGATAATCTTTTCTTTTCCATTTTTGAACATATTCCTAGATTAGACGCAGAGAGAACGTTGTTCCGTTTTGTTGGGCTGTCTGCAAAAGGTGAGGATAAAGGAGAAAAATGGAGCGGAGAAAATTGCTTCGCATTCAATGATCTAAAAGATAGCACCTTAACTCTTTCTGCTCCCAAACTTTTTAACGACCCAATGGATCCTTTGATTAAAGAATGGGTTAAGTGGAAAAAAAATCACTATGAGGTTAAAGAAGACAAGATACTGTACCGATTGATAAATCTTACTTTAGATAAAATCCGTATTTGTTGCCTCGTAGATCCTTTAAAGGGCAAAAGAAAAGGAGTTACACCAAACGTTGAGGATTGCAGTCCTCTGATGTGGGCTCATTATGCTAATAATCATAAAGGAATATGTATTCAGTATAGAATTAATCCAACAGTTATACCAGAAAATGAAAATTGGATTATCCGTCTTCTTGATGTTGAATATGACAAGCAGTTCCCGTTAGATGGAAATATCCCATTTCTGGATTCACTCAGAGTGAAAGGTGGTTGCTGGAGATATGAAAACGAAACAAGGCTTATTCTATATACACGAGACAGTGTTGATGACAAAGGACGTAGACGAGTTAAAAAGTTTAATGCGGAGGCTGTATATATGGGTTATAAGATTGAAAAGGAGAAAAGGGACTATCTAAAATGTTTATTGAAGGGTTCTGGTATCAAATTGTATCAAATGTCCTTTTCAGAGGTTGATATTACCGCATTGGAGGCTCATCGAATCTATTAATTCCAAACCCCGCTATGATTAAAAAGGTTGAGATAAAGAAATTCAAGAGACTAAATGATGTAACAGTGGATTTACACCCACAAGCGTTGTCTCTTGTGGTTGGAGGAAATAATTCCGGAAAGACAACACTACTACATGCTATTGCAGTGTGGCAGTATAGTTGGACTATCATCCGTTTTGAGAAAGGGGAAATTGCTCTTTTAAATGGTGCACGTGCTGATGGCTTAGGTGTCTCGTTAGATGATTTTACGCCACTTAATATACCTTCGTTCAAGTATTTATGGACAAACCTTAAGCCGGGAAGTAGCTACACTCTTACAATAGACTGTTATTGGGATTTGGCTGGTGTGGAAAAACATTTATGTATAGGACTTGCATATGCCCAAGACAGACTCTATGTGAAAAATGTTAGGTCTAATTTGATAGCAGGAGATAGAATACCCAATGTTGCCTACGTGCCTCCATTCGCTGGTATAGCAAATAAAGAACAATGGTACGCGCCTGCAATGCGAAACATGCTGATAGGACAAGGACTTGCCGGTGCTGTGCTTCGAAATCAAATAGTAGAATTGTATAGAACCAATCTTGTTGAACGTAAGCGTTTGAAAGGGAATAAGTCCAAAATATCTAGGAGAGACTTGGAGTATCTTAGACAAAACGACCCTTATGAATTGCTAAATCAAACAGTTCTTAGAATATTTAAAGGACAACTTTATCCAGAAAGGTTTAATGAAGAGTATCATACGCATGTTAGTGTTGGATTCCGTAAGGGGACAATTGTAAATAAACGATTTGCCCCATTTCCTACGTATACATTGAGGGATATAATGGCAGAGGGTAGTGGCTTTCTTCAGTGGCTAAGCGTATATACATTTGCACTATCTCCTAATATTGATGTACTTTTATTGGATGAGCCAGATGCGCATCTTCATTGTAGTTTACAAAATGAATTACTTGATCAATTGAAGGAACTTGCAGCTAAAAAGCAAAAGCAAGTTATTGTAGCTACCCATTCAACCGAGGTTATTAAAAGTTTTGACTATCGAGATGTCATCCATGCAGAAAAAGGGCATTACCACTATCTTGCAGATGAAGGTTCAAAAACATATGTAATGTCGGGGCTTGGTACTGAGTATTTTCTGCTGTTGGATGCAATCCAACGGCACAAAAAGATACTGTTCGTTGAAAATAAATGGGATGCAGAAATATTAAAACAATTCTGCGATAAGTACAGCCAATGGCCAGATAATATTGTGATATGGCCAGATGCAAACATCCATTCTGAACGAAAGAAATTCTTTATGGAACTGCATCGTGAAATACCAGAGCTTAAAGCCATAAGTTTGCATGACAGGGATAATGGGGATTATGGCCAAACTCACCCAGACCTGTCAACTGGTGAGATAAATGACTGGCACGACAATGCACCTGGGGTTGGAGAGATTCGTTTTAGAACCTGGCGAAGATGGGAGATAGAGAGTTATTTGATGGGTGTTCCAGCGATGAAACGTCTCTACCAGAGAAATAACCCGGCGATGCCAGCAGCAGATGTTGAAGCAGAGTTTACACGACAGTTAAACGCTGTGAGTGTAGTGGTGAATCCAGATTATTTGCAGAGCGATAGGACGCCATCTAACCAATCATTGTTTCAAAACGATGCAAAAGTAATGCTTCATCCACTGTTGGCACAGCTTGGGCTGGATAAATGGGATGTGATAAGAGAAATGTCTGATGCAGAGATATTTGAGGATGTGAGAACACTGATTGATGAGATAGTGAATTTCTGTAGATAATGAGGCTTTGGATTATAGGTAACGGTTTTGATAGAGCACATGGACTGCCTACACGCTATTCGGACTACTACAAGTTCCTTATAGCTAATGGTGAGGAGTGGATGGCAAGTATGCTGGAGTTTTATTTTGGAAACGTATCAGGTCATCCCGGGAATATCCTATGGTCGCAATTGGAGAAAGCCCTTGGCATCTATAGCATTGATGCCATCTATGACTTCTTGAAAGAAGGGCATACCTTGGATATAGACCGAGTGAGCCAATATGTAGGAGAGGTGGAGGCTGAAGTGCAGTACCACTTTGTGGAGATATGCGAGAAATTCTCAGAGACATTTACGGATTGGTGCCATAGCATTGGCTTGAATGTGATAAAGACAAATAGTCTGTTTACCTTTACCGCAAATGACCGTTTCTTGACGTTTAACTATACTGACACCTTAGAATGTGTGTATGGCATAGATGCTGAAAAGGTGTTGCATATTCACGGCAGGGCTGCATCAGGAGATGAGCTAATCGTTGGCCACAACAACCCCGCAAAGATGCCAAAGGGAATAGAGGATGATTTCCTTGACAACACGGCAAATATTCGGGCTATTGTTGAGACCGTTAATAAGCTGGAGAAGAAGACCAAAAAGATAATATCATGCAATAGAATGTTCTTTGATTCGCTTGGCAACATTGATGAAGTGATGGTGTATGGTCATTCCGTAGAGGATGTAGATATGCCTTATTTTGATGAGGTGAACAAGTGTGTTGACCAGAATGCCTATTGGCAGTTCTATTGCCATGATGATGAGAAACAAAGGCATTACGAGGATGTGGCAAGAAGGTTAGGGCTGGTGAAAAGAAGGTATAATATTGTGGTAAATGCCAAATGCCAGGGGGACAGAGGTCAATGACATGAACGATGGCTGATGTCTGAGGGCTGATGTATGATGGAAGATGTCGTTTGTAGGTTGAAAGCTTTTATTGAGAATGAGGCCCGGAGTTGCTCAATGGATTTCGGATGCGTGACGCCGGAATATGTGTATAGAATGTGGGGAAGAAGCGTTGCGATAGATGATATTACGGCTGGGCTCATTGAACTGAGGAAACTATGAAATTTTGAATTATGAAGAGATGTGATTTACATATTCATACCGTTAAATCTGTTTCTGACGGGGAATTCATATATGACAAGGATGTCTTGGTGGACTATGTGTCAAAAACCGGGCTTGATGTGATAGCCATCACTAATCATAACCTTTTTGATTTCGCGCAATTTCAAGAGATAAAAGGAACACTTGAAAATACGGTTGTCTTGCCAGGAATAGAGGTGGACCTGGAAAAGGGGCATGTTCTTGTTATAGCTAACAATGACGATGGCACTTTGTTTGATTTTAATAACAAGTGTACAGAGGTGTATAACAAGATTCATACAAGAGAGGATTTTATCACGTATGATACGTTTTCTCGTATTTTTGGCGATCTTAACAAATATCTCATCATACCTCACTATGAAAAGGAACCAAAACTAAACAAGGATGTCATTGCGAAGTTGGGTAATCACGTGGTGGCAGGAGAGGTGTCAAGTGTGAAGAAATTTATCTATATGCAGAAAGAGGAGGCAGAATCCTTGACACCTGTCCTGTTTAGCGATTTCCGTGCTGCACAAGGCGTGAAAGCGGATGATTATCCGGTAAGCCATACATTTCTTGATGTGGATGAGGTGAAAGTCAGCTCTTTAAGACTTTGCCTGATGGATAAAACCAAGGTGTCACTGACAGCTCAGAAGGGCGTTAAACTGTTCCAAGTATTTCCAGACGGACAGATGCTATCCACAGGGCTGAACATTATGTTTGGTAAACGTTCGACAGGTAAGACATACACACTGGATGCCATTAATAACCGATATGAGGGGAGGACGAAATATATCAAACAATTTGAACTGCTGAACACAGGGAAAAATGATTCAGACCAGTTTGAAAGTGAGATGAGGATACGGCAAGAAAGATTTGCAGAAGACTATTTCAAAGAGTTTGGTGAAGTAGTGGAGGATATGCTGGAAATTACCTCAGCAGCGGAAGATGATGTAAAACTGCAAAAGTATCTCGATGCTGTGATGTTGTTTGCTCAGCAAAGTGATGTCAATGATGTCTATTCGAAATCCAAATTGTTTAATGAAAGTGACTTCAAAGAACGAAATCTTGAAGAGCTGGACAAACTGATAAAAGCTACACAGTTATTGTTAGATTCACAGCTATACAAGGAAATCATCAACAGGCATGTTTCGGAGAATGCTCTGAAAGATCTTCTTAAAGAACTGATTGAACTGTATCGTGGAGGTTATAAGGAGAACAGAGTGTACCAAGAGGTGAATAATATGATTCAGCTTGTGAAAGGGTCATTACAATTGAAATCTGCTGCTCCGAGAATCCCTGATGTGGATTTGTATCAGTATTTTATCAACAAGAAGAAGCGTGAGGTTTTTGCTCAGATAGCAATAGCAGTCAAGAGGGAAAGGGCTATTAGCAATGAAAAAGCTGGAAATTTTACAATTAATGTATCGGTTCGTCCATTTAAAAGTGCATCAGATTTGAAGTCGGTAGGATTGAAGCAGGTTTCGCTGGTAAAAGCTTATGAAAAGTATTCCGATCCAGTGGCTTATCTTGAAGAGTTGAAGACGGTCAATGTTGACAGTGATAGGATATATAAACTGTTTGCAGCAATAGATTATAATATACTCAATTCGTCGGGGTTGCCTGTTTCAGGAGGTGAACGCTCTGAATTCAATTTCTTGCAGAAAATAAAGGACGCTATACTTTGCGATATGCTGATTATTGACGAGCCTGAATCCTCGTTTGATAATATATTCTTGAAGAATGAAGTTAACAAGTTTATCAAGGAGATGGCAGAAAACATGCCGGTAATCGTATCGACGCATAATAACACGATAGGAGGTTCGATAAAGCCGGACTATATCCTTTATACAGAAAAGAAGATAGAACCCGACGGACCTCATTTTAACATATTCAGTGGTTTCCCTGGCTCAAAGACTTTGACGGATGTAAACGGGAACACCATAGAGAATTACGAAATCACATTGAACAGCCTTGAAGCTGGCGAACAGGCATATACAGAAAGAAGAGATATATATGAAACACTTAGAAATTAAAGACCAAAAAGGCTTCTTTAAAAGGGGTGAAAGTTGGATAGTTGTCACTGAAATGACAAAAGATGACTTGCTAAATCTGGCGCATGCGGCTGTTGAAGAAGAAAATTTCGAGATGGACGCATACGATGAGGCAGCACTGCCCAATCCGGCACATAAGATTATCTACCAGCGAATATGCGGGCAGTTGAAGGAATTACATGACAGACGAGCCGCATTTCAGGAGGAAGTGAGGAATATCTACAAAGATGCATATACCAAGTATTGCGTGGATGAGCATTAGGGAATAACGGTATAGGAATATGTTTAAACTGATTGCACTAAAACCGCTGCAAGGTTGTCGCAAGTCTGCCTTGAAGTGTCTGGAAGAGGGTAGAATGTACTACTTCTGTAATGAATATACCATTACGGAAGATGGTATCATGCTGCGTGATGACTACGTGAGACCCTTGCCAGAAGATTTCTTCTCGGTAGGAGAGCGATCGAGCCTTCAAATAAACATCTCTGCCATAGTGGGTATGAATGGTGACGGAAAGAGTACACTGGTGGAGTTGATGATGCGGCTTATCAACAATTGCGCGAAACACTACCGCCTTACAGACAAGGATAATCTGCTGCGGATAGAAGGAATTAAGGCAGAGTTGTATTTTTTGATGGATAATGTGGTGTACTGTATTAGGGAAACAGCAAACGACAACTACACGAGCCTTTTGAAATATACAGATATAAGCAACCGTGAGGTGCGACGCTGGAAGGGGATGATGAGAGCGGTGGAAAGCGTGAGACAGATGAATGAACTGTTTTATACCATAGTGTCGAATTATTCCTTGTATGCATACAACACCAAAGACTTTAAGGATGAGTGGACGGAGAAAGTAAAGACAACAGAGGAATGCTGGAAGTGCTGGCTACACTACCTATTTCATAAAAATGACGGCTACAGGACTCCAATGACCCTGCATCCGTATCGGTATGAGGGGAACATAGATATCAACAAGGAGACTGAATTGACGATGCAAAGGCTGATGGCCCTATACATACAGGAGCCAAGCCCGAAGGAGAATGTGAATTCGTTTAGAAAAATAGGGGATAAGGATGCTGAAGTGTTGCAATTGACGGATGCAGGATATTCCAAACTACAGCGGCAGACCATCATTCAGCATTTTATAGATGTGAAGGGTATATCCACACTAACGGGGCTGATAAACCAGATAAAAGAGAATATCAAGAAATACGATGACAAGATAGAAGAAAACCTGCACAATGACAAGGTAGAGATGGTAGAGGAATGCCTTGACATGCTAACAGGAGTGCGGGATGCTGAATACAAGCAATTCCTGGATGGCTTCATAGAATGGATCAGGAAGGAACGTCGCGTTTATTCCAGTAAGAGTGACGTAAGGCAGTTTCTGAATGCCCTGTTAGAGGCGAAGAACAATTTTGGGGAAGACGATTTGCATTTCGGCAGACTGTCGCAAAAGTTCAAATGCTATGACAAACTGAACATCCGACAACTGACACGGTTCAGGTTTGTCTATAAAGTGATGCGGTGCTGGAATGTTTTGCCAGAAGTTTTGTTGAAGGATTATGAAGCACTGACAGATATAGAACGGTGCCAACACTATATTGTTTACAAGACAATAGATATTTGCGGTACATATCCTGAGTATCGTGACGTTCTCAATGAGAAGGATGGCGGGTGGAACAACACGGGGCTGGTGTTCAACGACTCAATCATAGATGATGTAGTTGGACGGATACAGGAAGACACAACGCACGTGACCTTGAAATTGCGCCAATGCCTGAAGTTTATCGAACGTCGTGAGAGAGAGGGTGAGAATGTGTTTGAACAGCTCGACGGTAAGGACTTGCCTAAGTCGCTGAAAGATGAATATACGGGCAGTATGCTGGTGAAGTTTGATGAGTTGAAGCAGTATTTCCACAAGGACCCGTTCCCACTTGTGCTGCTACCACCCCCAATCTATAAGGCTGAGATACTTTATCAGTCGCATGTGAATGCGGATGAGTATATACCATATCGGTTTTTGAGTTCCGGCGAGAAGCAGTTGTTGAATAATTTTGGAGCTCTGGTGTATCATTTGCGGAATCTGGAATCAGTGACGGATGACGGGCGACGTTATGAGAATGTGAATGTTATCCTGGAGGAGATAGAACTCTATTTCCATCCTGACTACCAGCGGAAGGTGGTGAATATGTTATTGGAGAAGTTGTACGCTATCGATTTCAAACACATCAAGCGGATCAACATCACGTTTGTGACACACTCGCCTTTTATTCTGTCAGACATCCCGCTTTGCAATGTGTTGTTCCTTAAGAATGGCAAGCCTGCATACACACAGATGCAGGAGAATACCTTTGGAGCCAATATCCACGGAATGCTGAAAAACGGGTTCTTCTTACCGTCGTTGCCAATGGGTGAGTTCGCTCATGAGAAGATTAACAACCTGTTTGAGCGGTTGAACAATTTCAAACTGGATGTTAGAAACAGGGAGCAAGAGGAATGGTTTTATTCAAACATCATGCGAGTGGGTGAGCCTTACTTGCGTGAACAGTTGATGAGATTGTATAACATGCATTATCCTGTGGGCAATGATAGATATTAGACGTAGGCGATATGTTGAGCCTGTGGCTCAGAAGTGGCTTGGGTGGGTGTGTGATCACTTTTTCACTGTTAAGACGGGGAATGAGCGGCCCTGGGTTACGGCGGCCTGTGGCAGACAGCTTTTCAATACATACGCTGACAAATTGCACTTCCAGCTTAAAAATGCCATACTGTCTTATGCCAAAGGAAATGGTGCCTTGGAAAGCAGACTGTTGGCTATAGTGCGGCTGTATATGATACATTTTCGTGCGGTCGTTGTGGCATCGCCTGCACAGATGGATGCTTTGGTTAATGGTATGAAACAACGCAGAATGCCCAAGCACCTTGTCTCTATGATAAAAGAGATCATGGTGCCTTACTATGATGCTATCTCAAAAGAACATGGTCATGACTTGGTGAATGCGCTGAATATTAAGACTTGTCCGTATTGCAATCGCCAGTTTATACATACCTTTGAGGGCATAAGGGCTGAACGCCCAGAACTAGACCATTTCTATCCTAAGGCATTATTCCCGGTGTTCTGTTTGTCGTTCTATAATTTAATACCCGTCTGTCATTCTTGCAATCATGTGAAGTTAGAGAGCGAGATTGGGGTGAATCCCTATGCGATGGCTTTTAACAGTAGGTTTGTCATTACTGATAAGAATGGTAATAAGCTGTCCGCTTCTAAGATATACAAACTGACAGAGAAGGAAATAAGATTAAAACTTGATGGGAAGAGTGCTGAAGAAGATATGAATTCACAGGTGTTGGGTATTGAGAATGTTTATAGTAAGCACACTGATTATGTGAAGGAACTGATAGACAAATCTATGGCCTACGATGCCCATGCACGGCAAGCACTTGTTAGGAGTTTTCAAGGAGCGGGCTATCATCCCAGACAAGTATATGATTTTGTATGGGGAAAGCATCTGATTGACGCAGAGTATGAAGATAGACCGTTGTCGAAATTGACAAAGGATGTGCTGGTTCTGTTGGGGATTAGGAGAGGGTAAAGAGACAGGTTATTGAGTCAGTGGCTGCAGGAGAAAGAGGAATTGGCAATTACTATACAACAGTTTGAGAAGTTGATCTTGGAGATAGTAGAGAGATACTGAAGCAAATAAAACATAGCCCCTTAATTACATGGAATCAGATTTTACATTTGCAGTAGGATTGAAAAGCAATAAGGAAACTAACGATTTCCTTCGTTGCCTGTGGTCGAGATTAGGGGCCTGTTTCGGAGGTATAGGATGGCAATATTCACCTACACGAACAGGAAACCAGATATTTGTGGGATTTGCGAGTATAGGTGATAATATTCTATTGGATGTATCATTCTCTTATAAAGAGAGAGGTTGCCTTTCAAAAATCGATTTTTCTCCCAGCGGTTATGAGGATGGTGTGATACTAAAGAAAAAACTTAAACAATGTATAGAAGAAGCTTTTGATAATGAAAAGTATTTGGATGATCATCTCTTAAAAGGTAAGCTGGATAAGAATCTCTCGTTTAAGAAAAGAAAAGGAAAGAACTTTTACGTTGATGGCAACGATATCATATTGAAAATCAGTGGTTATGATGCAAATGACTGCGGTAGTATGTTTAAGATGCAATTGCAGCAGGTTTGCAATCTGTTGACATTTGATACGTTGAGGTATATTACCTTCAGTGGAACGATTACTGAAGAGATAAGGGAAAAGCATAACTATAAGACGAATCTAGTGGATTTCAAAACGGGAAATGTGACTGATACAATTGAGAAAAATGAGAGATATAGAGGACTGACGGTATCAGATGATATGGCTAATTATATAGACGAATATCTGGAAAGACCTTATATGTATGAGAGACACTATAATCTCTTTGATATAAGTACACAGTTGTTTGCCCAAGCAGTAAGAAATGAGGAAATGGCGAGTATAATGGCGGGATTACCTGAACCGTATGTTGAGCAGGCTATAACCAATTATATGTCAGCACTGGAAGTAATAACGCTTAATGATAAAGAGCCTGAAACGTGTGAATGTTGTGGACAAATGAAGTATTCTATAGCTCGCCGTGTTAGTGATTTAATGGAGCAGGCTGTTCGTAACGGGAGGGAGATAGCCAAGAAATATTACGGAAACCGATCGAAATTTTTACATGCTGGTGTGCAGATGTCGAGTAATAGCTATACTACAAGTTCCATTCCATTGATGAGTAAGAATACATATACAGGGCTTTTGGACCAATTATCGGTACTCGATTTTTGGATGAAAGAGGCCGTTAAGGATTGTATTATTTGGCATGAGTGCCAAAACGGGAAAGATGTGAACGAATAAGAGATTATTCTTCATTTTTATATGAATTACTTGGCGGATTGGGGAAAAATAAGTAGATTTGCAGCGTTTTTTGTTTTAAATGTAACTCTAATTATATATTATGGCAGATAATGAATTACCGATGCTTTTTCCTGCTTCAGATTTGAAATGGAGAGGTGTTTTGAAGGCCGTTCCTAAAGCTGCGGACTCCTATCAACCTCTTTATGAGGCATTTACGAACGGATTGGAGGCCATAGAATTAAGGAGAAGAAAAGGTGATCAGTTTACACCAAGTTTACTTGTTGATTTATTCTTTAATACCGATCTTGAGGGTGGGATCTCGGGTCTTTCGAAAATAGTGGTTTCTGATAATGGAATTGGGTTTGATGACGAAAACTTTAAACGATTACAGATTTATAAGGATGAATCGAAAGGCTTTAGTAACAGGGGATCAGGCCGTCTTCAGCTTATTCATTCCTTTGTGAAAGTTAAGTTTGAAAGTACTTATAAACAGGATGGCGTTATTAAAAAGAGGGTGTTTGTCCTTTCTAAAAGAGATGAGTTTCTGAATAATAACGCTATATTACAACTCATTTCAGAAGATAATTGTACTGCAGACACTGAAATTAGGACTAAAGTTCTGTTAGAGGAATTAAGGGAAAATGTTGATATAAAGTTCTATAAAGATAAGACAATAGAAGATATTAAGTCTGCCTTGATAGATCATTATATTATGCAGTTCTGCGCTTATGGCCCTAATTTGCCTGCAATAACAATTACTTTTTTCAAGGGTAATGAGCAATTCCGTGAAGAGCATATAACTACTGAGGATATACCGCATCCGACGGATGATGACCAAACGATAGAAGTGCCTATTTGCAAAATATCAAATGATATGAAGCGAATAGAACCAACCGGACACAACGTTGACATTACCATCAAGTCGTTTAAGTTACCTTCGACACAAATAAAAAGAAATGCAGTTAAGGTAACCTGTAAAAAAGAACTGGTTGATTCTGTAAAAGTAAAAATGGATTGTTTGCCACCAGAATTGGAGGTGGAATCTCATAGGTTTCTGTTCCTGCTTTCTAGTAACTACTTTGATGATAATATGGGCGATACAAGAGATTCGTTTGAGGTCCTTAATAAAACAGAGTTCAAGAAGAGAGCGAAGCAGTTTGGTACTATAACCCCACAAGTCGTACTTGACGATATTGAAACAAAAGTAAGTGAAAAGGCCTCAGAGATGTATAACGAGATAGCAGAACAAAAGGTAATCCATGAGCAACAACTCCAAGAGTTAAAGGATACTTATATGTTGTCAGAGGAAGCATTGTCAGATGCAAATATCAACGATACTGTTGAGGATATTCTGGCTAAAGCATACCAATATGATGCAAAGCTTATAGCAAAGCAAGACGCAGCATACAGAGAAAAGCTACTACAGCTTGAGGCTCTTGATACGACATCTGATCATTACCAAGAAGATTTAGAGAATTTGGTGAAAGATATGTCTGAAACAATTCCTCTACAAAGCAAGGAATCGCTTTCCAGATATGTGACAAGAAGGTCTTTGGTTATAGAGCTTTTGGACAAACTTATTCATAAGGAGACAGATGTTCAGCGAAATGCTGATAGAAGTATGGATGAGAGACTTATCCATAATTTGATATTCAGTCAGCATAGTGAAGACTCGGCTAATAGTGATATGTGGCTACTTAATGAGGATTATCTGCATTATAATGGTTACTCAGAACATAGGTTGAGTGACATTGAAGTTGGTGGGCATAAGCTTTTTAGGGATATTATTGATGAGGAAGAGGAAAGATATTTAAACTCGTTGGGTGAGCAGCGTTTAAAGAAAAGACCAGATATACTATTGTTTCCATCGGAGCATAAGTGCGTTATCATAGAATTGAAGTCGTTGGATGCTAATGTCTCTGATTATTTGGGTCAAATAAACAAATATGCAACGTTTGTCAGAAGCTATACAACTGATGAATTCCGGATAGACACTTTTTATGGCTATCTTGTCGGTGAAGCGCTTGAACCAAATGATGTGAGAGCAGCTGATAATGATTTTAAGTATGATCCGAAATTTAATTTCTGTTACAGGCCATATAAATCAATAGCCTGCCTTGGTGATCCTTCAGGAAATCAGGATGGTACAATGTATACAGAGGCAATTTCTTTTTCGGAATTATTGAAAAGAGCTAAGAAAAGGAATGAATCGTTTAAGGCGAGATTATTTCCGACTGTCGTGCAAAGGGAAAGAGAAGAGGATGAAGGAAGTGACAACTGAATAGGTATTATAAAGAAAAAAATAAAAACATGTTCAATTTAGACAAGTTCATAGCTGACAGCGTGACATTCCGTCCTGCCAGCATGTTTAAGGGTGATATTGAGGCGAATGCTGCGATACTCACTCAGGAAATAAAGGGTAAGAGGTCTGTGGCATCTGCTTAAATTGACACGATAAGCATACTTGAATTGTATATATGGCAAGGCAGGCGAGATGATTGGTTCATGGTTCAAGGTTCATGGTTAAGGCAACTGATGGTTCATGGTTACTTCCAACCAATATGGCATACGAGAAAAGGAATATAAAAAGAGAATAGAGGGGTGTCACAATCTGTGATACCATGTTAAACATCAGTAGTAAAGGAATTCTTGACAACTCATGGATAAGGATCTTATACTAAGTGAAGAGAAAGGTGAGATAGTGTTATATCAGCCAAATGATAATATACGTCTTGAAGTAAGGCTTCAGGATGATACCGTGTGGCTGACTCAGCAGCAGATGGCTGAGTTGTTCAACACTACGAGGAACAATATCACCTTGCATATTGGTAATATCTTCAAAGAAAGAGAATTAGAGGCTAATTCAGTTCGTAAGGAATCCTTACTAACTGCCGCAGAATCCAGAGGATTTAATAGAGAATCCTGGAGAGATTCATTGATAATTTGATGGATAAAAATTTATAAGAGTTATTGAATACAGATAAGTCGGTCATGGAACTATTGGTTTGAGAGAATTCGAGCTTGGCTCGCTTGCAACAAGCAAGAACTTCCAATAGGGATATGGCCGCTTGTCGGTTTTAAGAAATAACATAAGGATGCAAGAGGCAGCAAACAAGCAGAAGCGCATTACCCTAAAAACTCTTCACGAGATGTTGGACGGAATGAGTGTGGAACTGGCAGAGAAGGTTCATCTGCTGTTCATGGCTTTTTTTTCGATTTCCCCCGTCCCCTCTTAGCCAAGAGGGGCTCCACCTCTCCCTGTATTCCCTCTCCTCAGGCGAGGGAAAAGTTGCGAATTTCGAGAACCCCTCATTCTCAAAGTTCTGGTATCGCTCGCGAAGCCTGTGCCCTAAAGGGCGAGCGATGCGTTTTTATGAGATGGATATCAACCTGGAAGTATTCAACCTTGAAACCGATTTCTTCGGTGACATGGAATATGAGTCCCGCTGGGCTGACATGCTCTGTGATGCCCAAGCCCAATACAGGGATTATTCTGAGTTGGATGAGTGCCCCATGTGGGGGATAATAAAGGTTACAGGTTAGAGGTTACAGGTTAAAGAGTTGTTAAAGGTTACAGAGATGGAAGAGAGTACTTTTTCTTTTGAGAAGCTGAAAGTGTATCAAGTGGCGAGGGCATTGGTGAAGGACATTTATGTTCTACAGAATTCCTTTCCAAAGGAGGAAAGATATGCCCTTGGTGATCAGGTACGACGTGCAGCTACATCCATTACAGCAAATCTCGCGGAAGGTAGTGGCAGACAGTCTGTGAAAGAGAAGATTCACTTCATCGAAATCGCCTTTG
>Ga0310695_10008047_pt1 | contig 16519 bp, 14 predicted proteins | sample RumenRJG_04DNA_FD_203882 | JGI IMG/M metagenome (GOLD analysis project Ga0310695, IMG submission 203882) | Bovine rumen microbial communities from Lethbridge, Alberta, Canada - RJG_04 (v2) (version 2) | ecosystem: Host-associated > Mammals > Digestive system > Stomach > Rumen | place: Canada...
CATAACGACTTCGTGGTTCAATAGGGCATTTTTTTCCATAAATCAGTGCTTTGATGGTGCAAAGGTAGTATTTTTATCTAAAAAAGTGAAGATTTTATGGAAAATTTTCCAAATTGACAGTACAATCTTCCAAATTTGTGCTCATTCGAAGCACTCTCACCCGAAAAAGTCCATAATTAATTTGGCTTTTTGCTCGCTTATTCGTACCTTTGCAACCGACAAGAGAGTATTAACAATGCCGAATCAGCGCAAAATCGGCGCAAATGCGTTTTTGAGGAATGCCGAAGATGCCCATAAACAAAGGGATACTCAAAGAAATTGAATGACAGATTCCGGTTCTGAAGGTCTTGGGTTTGAATCCCAACGGGATCACACACCATTTGAATGGTTAGGTTTTCCGAGAATCCCAGTAAATAAAGGGGTTCTCGGAAATTTTAGAAAAAAGGGGACGTGTTCCAACTTATTGATCAGGAATATCTACCGGATGGTGATCCAGACGGGCTCGCCCCTACCCTTGGTCTCGACGATTTTCTGCTTGAGTTCGTAGAGCCACTTGCGGGATTCGAGCACCTTGCCTACCATCTGGTTGCGGCCTACGAGGATGCAGCCAGCGGTGTCGGCAGCGGTGTTGCCCATGTGGATGCGGATGCCCTTGAAGAGATGGTTGAAGTCGGGACCACCGAGAAGTACAGGGAGCCACATCTTGAATTTCGGACTCCAGGTAATCACTACCGCGTGACGGCCTTCAGGGATGACAAAGGGCTTCAGACTCTGCGCCTTTGCGGGTGATCGCAGCACGGATTCTTTCGACACCGTGGTCTTCATCTCCAGCACTGGCGGTTCGAGCGTATCGCAAAAGTGGGCTGAGACCCCAAGTTACTAACATACAAAAAACCATGAAAGCACTATGAAGAAAGAAACTTGGAAGACCGTCATTCAGATCATCGTGAGCATCCTCTCGGCATTAATCTCTCCGCGTCCGCAATCTCTTACACAAGAGGTTGCGGATTTCTTTATTCTTCCTCAAATCCGCCAGAGACTGGTGCTTTATGCTCTGTTGAACTTTGTCTTCGGTTGCTTGCAACGTGGACAACGCCAGTCATCGGGCAGGTCCTCGAAAGCCACGCCATCGTGTTCTGCAGGGTCATAGACGTAGCCGCAGACGGAGCACACATACTTACCACTGGCTTCCTGATTTGAGGGATGTTCTTGTCAAACTTCTCGGCTCCTTCTTCGCCACCAAATACGAATGGCTGAGAATAGAATCCGTCTTTCCTGAATTTTACAGCTTTGATGTCCATAGTTTTTCCTTTTGTCACAATCAATTACATTTTAGGTGAGTATTAATGTTTCAATGTCATAATCTTCGTAGGGCAGGCTAATGTGCATTTGCCGCACTTGATGCAGTCGGGATGCAGATAGCCTGACTCTTGACCGCGACTGTCATAGGGGGTGAGTTGCATCGGACAGACGCGGGCACAATTCTTACACTTCATCTGACAGGCACTCGATACATGGATGTTCGTAAAGGCCTTGGGCAGTGGTGCCTTCTTCGGAGCCATCCAACGAGAGATAGTACCCATTGGACAGAAAGAGCACCAGGTGCGTGGCGCATAGATGAACGAGAGCGTAACGCCGACAATGGTCGTCATCACGATAATAGTCCAAAACACGCGCCCGATGCCACCCCACATCGCCAATCCGCCATCGCTCCAAGGAACGGTGAATGTAAGTTGGATGCCGAACATACTGAAGATAAAGAACACCATGAACAGCCGGAAGCCGAACGTACGCACGAATGCAGGTATTGGCTTGTGGGGTGAGTAGTTCGACAGCAGACGATCGTACATGTTGCCGCGAGGACATACATGTCCGCACCACCAGCGCCCTTTCCAGATGCTGGTCATCACGGGACCAATCATACAGATGAGTGCGATGAGTCCTACAACGGGATAGAACCACCCGACGATGATATACGCGATGATGATCCAATAGAGGTTTAATCCTAGTGTCGCAAAGTGGCGATGGAAATTCTTATTCTGTTGCATAATCCTTATTTATTCTTAAGTTGTAAACTACCTCCTATTCTATTGTAGTTCCACATCTAAAAGACTGTAATTGCTCGCCCATCACGCCTTTCATGACCTCAAACACATTGTCGCCTGTGCAATGGCTGGTGTAGAATAGCATATCAGGATACTTTGCTTTCAGCCTTTGAGCCAAGGCTTTTATTTCGTCATCCGTCTCTTGTCCGTCGAGTAAATGGAAACCGCCTACAACGGTATGAACCGGCCAAGGGCATGCGGACAGAATATTCTCAAGTCCGCTATGAGCACAACCCGTGAATAGCAGGCCATCCACATAGAGGGCTAGTTCGTGACGGAAGTCATCGTGGATATAATCGCCGTTGGCGTCCTGCACATAGAGGTTTCGGTTTCCCTTGGGCATAGGATTAGTCTGTGGGATATGGGCAATGACATGAAGACCTTCCCTAATCCCGCAGGTCTGGTCTATCAAGACGAGTCTGTCTTCGTCTATCTCAGGCCACTCTGTGGTAATGCTATGCAGATTCCCTCGTTTAGAAAAGAACTTCCCGCTCATGGCATCTGGCGAGACAATCACCCGAGCTTTCTGATTATGTTCCAAGAAGTACCGTAAGCCGCCTGCATGGTCGCTATGTCCGTGAGAAATGAATACATCATCTACATCGCTGAAATCTATGCCCAACTGCTCTGCGTTTCTGATAAACACATCGCTTGCTCCAGTGTCAAGCAGGATCTTGTGTCGCTCTGCTTGACTACGTCGAACTCCTACTCGCTCGGCAATGTTGATGCAAGCATCACATTGCTCTCGCTCGTTCGTCGTCTGCAGAAAGATTGACAGCCCATGCTCTGTAGATAGACGACTGTCATCGCTTCGATTATCTGATAAAACAGTCCATCTCATCGGTCACTCACCTTGATGCTATTCAATTGCTTAATTAAATACTCTGATACGATATCTGTCGTACGATAGACGTTCTGCGAAAAACCGTGATCGAAATATTCTTGTATCACCAGCTCGCTCTTAGGCCATATCTGATGGAACCGTTCACCATAGGTGTAAGGCACCACGCGATCGGCATTGCCGTGAATAATGAGCGCAGGACCTTGATACTTTGCCGCCGTCTCATAGATAGGCAGACTGAAGGCCGTGCGGATATAGTTTCCTCCGAGTTTCAATCCACCCCAGAGTTCCACATATTCGCCAGGATTGAAAGGATCATACGTCTTACCCATGGTGTTGCCTCTGATGGCATCGTCGCGCAAAACGGCTGCTGGCGCCATCAGTGCTACAGCCTTAAAGGCCGGTTCGCCAAGTTCCTCGCTCAACAGTCCTGCCGTCATCGAGGCCACCACACCGCCTTGCGAATGGCCTACTATGGCTAAGTCGCTGACGTATTTCAGATCGCGCACATATTCCACCACTTTCTTGGCATCCTCTATCTCATTGGGAACGGTCATATCCTTAAATTCGCCCTCACTCTCACCGTGACCATTAAAGTCGAAGCGTATGCTGGCGATGCCATGAGCCTGCAAAGTGTCGGCCACAAGTTCAAACAGAGGGCCATTCATCGTGCCATTAAAACCATGACAGAAGATAACCATCGGACACTTCTCACCTGGCTTCAACTCTGGCTTCTGGATCAACGCCTTCAAGCGTCCGTGATCGCCATCGATAGAGACGACCTCGCCTTTTCGTCCACCTTGATAGGCACCCGTTGTCAACTCTTTCAGGTATTTATCGACCTTATAGGTCAGCACCGTAGAAAGTTTCACTTGTCCGTCAGGTCCTACGACTACCATCGAGGGAATCCAGTTCACCCCGTAAGCCTTAGCGATATCAGTTTCCTTGAACTTCTTCAACTCGCTGACCTGCGAATATCTGATGCCGAACTTCCCGATGGCCTTCTTCCAAGCCTCCACGTCGGTATCCATCGACACACCGATAAACTCAACTCCATACTGGCGATATGACTCATACATACGAACCACCTCGGGGGCATCCTTGCGACAATCGGGACACCACGAAGCCCAGAAGTCGAGCACCACAGTCTTTCCCTTGGCGAACTTCGACAGTTGAATGGTCTTGCCCTCGGGAGTCTTCATCTTAAAGTCTGGTGCAGCCGTTCCTGCCTTCACCAGTCCTGTTGCATACTTGGCGTCCATATCCTGCTGTGCAGGCTGTGCCATTGCCACCGTTGCTCCCATCATGAGCACGGCGAATAATAATCTCATACCATGTATCATAACACTACACATATAAATTTGGTTGCGAAAATACAAAAAAATGCTCATACCTGCCTCCTATTTCCATAAATATTTGTACCTTTGCACAGCAATTTTAACAAAATATGGATATTACTGAAAGATTCCTTAATTACACCAAGTTCGACACGCAGTCGTCTGAGGATAGCGACAGCGTGCCCAGTACCCCGAAACAACTCATATTTGCAGAATACCTGAAGAAAGAACTCATCAACGAGGGTCTCAGCGACGTGGAGATGGACGATAAAGGCTATATCTACGCCAGTCTGAAGGCCAACACGAAAGGTGTGCCCACGATAGGTTTCATCTCTCACTACGATACGAGTCCTGACTGTTCCGGGGCAGATATCAAGCCACAGATCGTTCACCAATACGACGGCTCAGACATTCTGTTGTCGGATGGAATCGTCAGCAGTCCCGCGAAATTTCCCGAGTTGCTAAAGCATGTAGGAGAAGACCTGATCGTAACCGACGGCAAGACCTTGCTAGGTGCCGACGACAAGGCGGGTATCGCCGAGATTGTCCAGGCGATGTGCTGGCTCAGAGATCATAAAGAAGTGAAGCACGGAGAGATACGCATAGCCTTTAACCCCGACGAGGAGATCGGCATGGGCGCTCATCACTTCGATGTCAAGAAGTTTGGCTGTGAATGGGCCTACACGATGGATGGCGGCGACGTGGGCGAACTGGAGTTTGAGAACTTCAACGCTGCGAGTGCAAAGATTGTTGTAAAGGGTGTCAGCGTTCATCCTGGCTATGCGAAGGGCAAGATGGTGAACGCCTGTCTGCTGGCCACCGAACTGGCTCAGATGCTGCCTAAGGACGAGCGCCCTGAGACAACCGAGGGTTATCAGGGATTCTTCCATCTGCTGGGCATCGAAGGCAACGTTGAAAAGGCCAAGATGAGCTATATCATCAGAGATCACGACAGCGACCGGTTTGAGGCTCGTAAGCGACTGATTCAGAAAACCGTGGACCTGATGAATGAGAAATACGGTGCAGACACCTTCACCATCGAAGTGAAGAATCAGTATTATAATATGAAGGAGAAAATCGATCCTCAGATGCACGTGATAGACCTTGTATTACATGCTATGCAGGACTGCGGTGTGGCTCCGAAGGTTAAACCGATCAGAGGCGGAACAGACGGTGCACAACTCTCATTCAAAGGTCTCCCCTGCCCCAATATCTTCGCTGGCGGTGTCAATTTTCATGGTCCTTACGAGTTCGTAAGCATCCAGTCGATGGAAAAAGCGATGCAGGTCATCATCCGCATCTGTGAACTGACTGCTGATTTCAACGATTAATGGCCAGCGTGGAATAGTGCGTCGAGCGATTCACGCTCGCCTACCACCCAGATGATATCACCTTCCTCAAACTTCCGGTTAGGCCGGAAGCTTGAGAGGTTTTGTTTGCCTTCCTCCAGACCTACGACCATACAACTGTAGATATCACGGATACCGCTCTCGACGAGTGTCTTGCCAATAAACGGACTATCGCTACCGATAATAAGCTGGCGTAATAACATTTCGCGTTTCTCGATGTCGCCATCGACACTGAGCCGCTCTTTCTCAAGAGCCTCGCTAAAGGCAGAGAACTGACTGTCGCTACCGATAGCCTCAAGTTTGTCGCCAGGAAATATCACGTAGTCGCCATCGGGGATATTGATGCGGAATCCGCCTCTCAGGATACTACTGATATGGATGCCGTACTTTCGGCCGAAATTGAGTTGTTTCAGCGTCTGTCCCATCCACATGGAATCGGCCGGCACTTCAAAATCAGCGATATGGATATCACGGTCGAGCAGACGGCCTTCATAGAGCGGGCGTTTCTTGCCATGAACCTGCGCCTCGATATCGCGCGAACGGAGATTCTGTACGAACAGACGCTCAAGCGTGATGCTACGATGCTTGACCGTACGCGAGAAGATGATAAGTAGCACGACAATAGCGCCAATGGTAATCATGACGGCATTGGTGAAACGACTCAAGTAATTGCAAATGTAGAAGATAAAGCTCACAGCGATTATCACACGCACAATAACGGTGAAAAGCAATGGCAGACGGTTACGATTGCTCTCTGCCCACAAGGCCCGCCATTCCGGACTGCGATTTTTCTTCATCACCATGGCCCGCAGGAACGGAGCAATCACAAAGACAGTGAGCAAGCCAGTGATGGCATTGGCATACCAGTGAAGTTCCCATCCAGGCAATAGCTCACGGAAGAAAGGCAGAGCGAAGGTAAACATCACAGCAATCGTCGCTGAGGTCAGAATGGAATAGACGACCGTGTTGATGGCCATCTGTATCAGCAGTTTTTTCCATTTGCTCTGTTCCTGTGTATGCGTATTGCCCATCGACAGACGGTTCATCGACTGGATGAGTTTATTGGGCAGATGGTGCTCCAGATGATTATAAGCCGGGGTGGCAAGCCGTATCATGTAAGGCGTGAGAAAAGTGGTTATAACGGATACAGCCACCACCACCGGATAAAGATAGTCACTGATAACGCCCAGCGAAAGTCCTAAAGAGGCGATGATAAACGAGAATTCACCTATCTGAGCCATCGAGAAGCCACATCGCATGGCCGACTTCAACGACTCGCCTCCCAGCATGAACGAGAACGTACCGAAGATGCTCTGACCTATGAGGATGGTCAATACAAGCAACAGGATAGGCAACGCGTATTCAACAAGAATCTTTGGATCGACCAGCATACCGACAGACACGAAGAACACGGCACCGAAAAGGTTTTTCACTGGTTCAACGAGTTTCTCGATACGCTCGGCCTCGATGGTCTCCGCCAGGATACTACCCATAATGAAGGCACCAAAGGCAGAGGAGAAACCTACCTTTGTGGAAAAGACAGCCATCGCACAACAGAGGCCCAACGACACCACGAGAAGCACCTCGTTGTTAATAAGGCTGCGCACACTGCGCAAAAACAAAGGAACAGCGAAGATGCCGACAATGAGCCACAGCACAAGGAAGAAACCAATGCGCATGATTGACTGCAGCATCTGACCGCCCTCGAGATTTCCTCCGGCAATAGCACTCAACATCACCATCATGACGATGGCAAGGATATCCTCGAGAATCAGCACCGACATCACAAGACCGGCAAACTGCTGCTGGCGCAAACCGAGGTCGTCGAAAGCCTTATAGATAATAGTGGTTGACGACATCGCGAGCATACCACCGAGGAAGATACAGTCCATCTGGGGCCAACTGAAAAGTTTTCCTACCAAGAAACCCAGCATCGACATGCTGAAAATGATGGTACAGGTCGAGATAATCGGCGAAGCACCCATCTTCAGAATCTTCTTGAAGGAGAAGTCGAGTCCCAAGGAGAACAGCAGGAACATCACACCGATATCGGCCCATAGATGCACATGCTCAGAGTCGATGACCGAAGCCGTATAGGGCATATTCGGACTGACCAGGAATCCTGCCACGATATAACCCAGGACAAGCGGTTGCTTAAGTCTCTTGAAGATAAGAGTCACAACGCCCGCCACCGTCAAAATGAGGGCCAGATCACGTATCAACTCAGGTAATTCTGCCATCGGTCTGTCTGATTTTGTAGAATTGTTGTTTTAATACCACTGCACCGCATTAGAATAACTGCTGCGCTTGTCGTATTTCAGAGCGTCGGTCAGCGTGGCAGCGTTACAACGGAAAGAGAAGTTATAACTCGTATAAGGCGCAAGCACCACCTGACACGACATGTTGAAGCAGTGGAGGTCGCGACTCAGCGAAGCAGTGGTCATAGAGATCTTCTTCGCCTCGAAGTCATAACCTGATGAGAACGAGATATTCCAACCGTCGCTAATACAGATGTTACCGCTGAAGTTCAGGTTCTGCGTAAACTTATAAGGATAGCGCATCGTATCGTAGTTGAACTTCTTCACATCGGTATCCTCACGCATGTTGATACCATAGCCAATGCTGACGCTCCAAGGCAACTTGAAGGCCATATAGCCGTCTTCGTCGGTTTCTGCCTTCGACGACTCACCACGTTTAGCGCCATGCTTAGCCTTCTCCATATCCTTGTCGATATTGGTCTCTACGTCATAATCGTCCTCATCGTCACGTTTCTTGTTCTTGTCGTCTTTTTTCTTTTCAATCTTCTCGCCTCTCAGCCATTTGAAGAAATTGCCTACCTTTTCGTTGTTGATGGTATAGGAGAGGTTCTGCGACATACCTTGGAAACGTCCCCATTTGCCGAGTCCCCAATACGTCTGATGCTCACTGACACGAGGCGTAGCACCCACACTATCGGCCTCATATACATACGAGGCAAAGACGGCGTTAAGATTGAAGGTATAACTCTTGGAGAGTTTCAGTCGGATAGAGGCATTCAAGTCGCTCCATGGACGGACATCAGCGGCAAAGTTGTAGCTCATTGACAAGCGCAACTCGTCGATCAGCGATATCTTCTTAAAGCCGGTAGAGTCTTCATCGCTCTTTACTTTCATCTCCACGTTGTTTCCGAGTTCGAAACCTACCAGGCCCGTCTTACCCGACCGAGGAGGTGAGAATGCTGCACCTTGATAGGGACTATACGACACAAGAGTCACATTACCTTTTGCATCGGTCTTCTGATAGGTTTCCCAATAACCGTAACGCTGCGCTCCAAAATCAGGAGCATACGAGAAATTGACGCTCGGTGAAATGACGTGACGGATGGCCTGTATCTTCTCGCCGAAGAGCTTACGGTTAGGAATCCAGAAACCATACATCTTCGTAGAGAGTTGCAAGCCGAGGTTCCAGTCGTAAAGGTTATAGAAGCCAGATACGGTGTCGATTACCTCTTTCTGGTTTTTCGTATCCCATGAGCGGTTCATGCGGTGCAGAAGCATACGGTCAGCGAAATTAAACTGGGGTACGACTGTCAAGTAGTTGAACAAGGTGAAGTTACCCTTAATGGGAATGCTGTGCATCATACCATTGCTCCAGTCCTTGCTGAGACTGGAGTGCAGGATTTTATTCTCCTTTGTACGAATCTCATTTTTAATTTGTCCGGTATAGGCAATTGAGATCTTCTCATACCATCGCGGATCACCAGCAGCCTTCTTACGCTTGAAAGGATAGAAGGGTGCAATGCTGATGGTCATATTCGGCAACGTCACGGCAATCGAGGTATCGCGCATGTTCTGGTTCAGGTTCATGTCAGCACTGATAGACATACCAATGCTTGAGAACTTCGTTGACCAAGCAACGGATGAGGTACGCTGCGACTGCGTCATCGCCTGGGGATTATACATCGAGTTGAGGTTGTTACGCTCGTATGTCGAAGTAGCGAAGTTCACGCTGGCAGTCAACGTGTTATAGGGATTGGCCTTCTGATCCTGAGTATGACGCCACTGCAGTTTAAAACTGGTCTCCTTCGAAAAGTCAGGATCATTCTTCTCGCCATGCAGTGAATTCTGATAGTTGAAATAGAAAGAGCCATTGAAACGATAGCGTTTCCGATAGTTTGAGGCAGCGGAAATGGCCCATGAGCCCTTGGTATATATCTCACCGAGCAACTTCAGGTCCATCTTGTCGCTAATGGCGAAATAGTATCCGCCGTCGCGCAGATAGAAGCCTCGTTCCGTCTCATCACCATAGGTAGGCATGATGAAACCACTGCTGTAACTCTTCGTAAAGGGGAAGAATCCGTAAGGGATAGCAAACGGCATGGGCACATCGCCTACGACGAGGTAGGCAGGACCGAAGACCACATCCTTACCTGGGCGCACTTTAGCACGCGAGAGGGCCAGATAGAAATCTGGATGAGGATCATCGCAAGTGGTATAACGGCCATGCTGCAAGAACATCTCTCCGTTAGCGCCACGCTTGGAGAGTTCACTGGTAAGGAAGCCCTCTTGCTGCTGTGTATAGACACCCGAGATAAGGCCCTTCTTCGTCTTGAAGTTAAAGGACATCGTATCACTCTCATACTCGTCGCTACCCATCTTGAACACAGGAGTGCCTTTCAGTTTATGGGTCGTCGTATCCATCTTACCCGTAGCGTGTACAAGATTGCTGTCCAGAACCATGTAGATCTCCTCACTGGCCAGATCCATGTTCTGGTATTTCACCTTTGAGGAACCAAAGAGGTGGGCACGACCTGAGGCAGCGGTATAGGTCAGCGAGTCGTCGGCAGAATACTCGACAGGCGAGTCGATACCGTTCTTACGGCTACGGTTGATACTGTCGAGGGCCAGCGAGTCGTCAACGGCCTTATTATGCTTGTAGATAGCCAGTTCGATAGAGTCCATCGTGGTGGTATCCCGCTTCAACTTAGCCGCAGCCTCCTGACCTAAGGCAAGAAGCGTATCGGCCACATGAGGCAATATGCTGTCGGGAATGCGTGCCATAATACTATCGGGGACATGAGCCAGGATAGTATCGGCCACTTGAGTAAGAACGGAATCGGCATCATCAGCCTTCTTGTTGTTCTTGCTAAAGAACGACAATGGCACCTCTGCCATCATCATCAGGATGGCAAAGAGCATCAAGATCAGGGCTGATTTCCTTTTCACGGGTGCAAAAATACAAATAAAATCTGAGTTCCGTCAAAGATTAACACAGATTATCACATTTAATGTGAATTTATTCAAACATATCAACCCATTTAAAGAATCGGCGGAGCCCTTTCTCCCCAAATTTCTCCAAACTACGGGCCGTTTGTTCAACTGTGCGCTCTGCAGCGGGATTTGTCTTCGAATAGAATTTGTCGGCATAGCATACTACCTGTTCCTCGATCGTATCGGGCTCATAACAGCCGTCGAGCGGAAGTGGCAGGTTCTGGGCGATGATCTGCTCACGAGAGATACCTGTGCCCGTATGGCGTTCACACACCTGGGCATGACGCACGAAGCCTTTCTCGCGCAGCAGTTTACCACCAATCAACCCGTGACAGATATAGGGTTCTGTGCCGAAACACTGGATGCTCGGCGCATCGCAGGCATAGATGCCGATATCATGAAGCATGGCTGCCTCTTCGAGAAACTCAGTATCGAGTTTCAGTTCCGGATGCTTACGGGCGATGAGCAGACAGCGGTCGGCCACTTGCCTGCTATGCGTTAATAATATCCGCCGGAGTTCATTCTCCGACGGATAATACTGATCTATAATCGACAGGTAGTCCATTATGCTTCACGCTCTATCCAGGCAATCGTATCGCCCTGACGGATCTTCTGTCCGGGCTTCACGCTGATATCTACCAGTTTGCCGCCGAGGGCTGCGGGAATCTCTACGATCTCGCCCCACTTCGTCTGGAGATAGCAGAACACATCGCCTTCCTTATACTTCTGACCAATAAATGGCTCGATGCAGGCTGCGGGAACGCCCTCGCCACCGAAACTCCACATCAGTTGTCCGTCAAGCGGACTCTTCACCGCGTCGGCCTTAGCGTGCTTCAGGGCATCAATCTCCTCTTGTGAGATTTTCTGTCCACCACCCAACTTGGCATCCTTGGCCTTCTGGATATCGGCCAGCAACTGCTTCTTGGCCTGACCGCTCTTAAACGGACGATACTGCTCAGGGTGCATAGCCAGTTCGAAGAGTTCCTCATCGTCCTGTCCATAGTCCCAGCCGTTCTCATCCATCTCTTTGCGGAAACCGTCGAGCGCGTTCTCAAGCAATGTGTGCGGATCGGCATCGGTAAACTTCAAGCCCTTCTTCTCTGCCAGTTCTACAAGTTCTGGTGCGATGGTTCCAGGCACTTTTCCGCTCTTTCCGAGAATCATGCCCCAGATGGCATCGTCCATCATCACATAGCGTCCCTTGCCCTGCTCCATCGTGAGCAGATTCATCAGGGCGATGTTCTTGGTGTACTGCGAGAATGGTGTCACCAATGGGGGATAACCCACCTTCGGCCATACATACTCTACCTCATTGAACAGTTTCACCAGCATATCGTCCATCGTGAGTATGCTTTCGCCCTTCTTCTCACGCTCTTTATTGATCATCTTCTGGATAGGACCGAGATCGGCCATCATCGAGCCCATCATGCCACCGGGAAGACCACTGCCGAGCAACAGCGACGACATGTGCTTATTGGCAGGATTGATGAAGCATCCGAGCCAGTCGTCGATAAACTCCTGTGTGAGCGTACGGGCTTGCATATAGGCATTCATATTCAGATCGGCCACCTCGAAGCCTTCATTCTTCAGCATCGACTGGACAGAGATGATATCGGGATGAACCTTACCCCACGACAAAGGTTCGATGGCGGTATCGATGATATCGGCACCATTATTACATACCTCGAGGATACTGGCCATCGACAGACCTGGACCAGAGTGTCCGTGATACTGGATGATGATATCGGGATGCTTGGTCTTGATAGCCTTTGTCAACTTACCCAGCATTGCAGGCTGTCCGATACCCGCCATATCCTTCAGACAGATCTCTTCAGCACCGGCAGCAATCACCTCGTCGGCGATAGCGGCATAGTATTCCACGGTGTGTACAGGCGATGTGGTGATACACAGAGTGGCCTGTGGCGTCATGCCACCTTCCTTGGCCCACTTGATACTGGGAATGATGTTACGCGTGTCGTTCAGACCGCAGAAGATACGGGTGATATCTACACCCTGAGCATGCTTTACCTTATACATTAAGGCACGCACATCGTCGGGCACAGGATACATACGCAAGGCATTCAGACCGCGATCGAGCATGTGGGTCTTGATACCCACCTCATTAAACGGTTTGCAGAATGCTCTCACTGCCTGATTAGGGTTCTCGCCTGCCATCAGGTTCACCTGCTCAAAGGCACCACCATTCGTTTCTACTCGGGCGAAACAGCCCATATCAATGATAGCGGGGGCAACACGCTCCAACTGGTCCTTACGGGGCTGGAACTTGCCAGAACTCTGCCACATGTCTCTGTAAACGAGACTGAACTGGATTTTCTTTTTTGCCATAGTTCTAAGTTACATATAGAATTTCAGATGTGCAAAATTAGCAAAAAAAACCGAGTTACATGCAAATAACCCGGTTTTTTTAGCCTTTTTTATGAGGAGTAAATTTATTGGAACGTGTGATTCATCAGCCGTTGCTCAGCCAGCTGTTCATACTTTGTTCCCGGTCGCCCGTAGTTTGCATAGGGATAGATGCTGATGCCGCCACGGGGCGTAAAGAGACCTATCACCTCGATATACTTCGGGTCCATCAGCCTGACGAGGTCCTTCATGATCACGTTCACGCAGTCCTCATGAAAGTCTCCATGATTACGGAAACTGAAGAGATAGAGTTTCAGACTCTTCGACTCCACCATCCGCTCTCCTGGGATATAGGCAATCTTGATCTCTGCGAAATCCGGTTGCCCTGTGATCGGACAGAGCGACGTGAACTCGGGACAGTTGAACTGTACCCAGTAATCATTCTCGGGATGCTTGTTCATAAATGTCTCCAGCACCTCGGGTGCGTAGTCCGACTTGTATTCGGTCTTCTTGCCCAGCACTTGCAGGCCTTCGGTCTCTCTTGATGTACTCATAAGTCTTTTACCTTAAATATATTATAGGCGATATCTTTGTCATAGACGTCCTCGTGGTCGTGAAGTTTCGTGTATTTCACCACACGAATCGTGATAGGCAGCACGATAATCTCATAGATGGTCTTGATCAGCACCTGAGTGATGACAAGCGACGGCATCTCTTCCCAGGGAATAACCCCTCCCAATGCCAACGGGAAGAAGATGATCGAGTCGGTGAACTCGCCGAAGACAGTACTCATCACTGCGCGGTAGGAGAAATTCTTACCCGCCGATGACAGTTTCATGCGACTCATCACGTAGGCGTTGATAAACGATCCTGAAAGGAAGGCCAGGAACGATGCTCCAGCGATACGCGGTGCCAGTCCGAAGATCTGGTGAAAACCCTCTTCCCCATGCCAGTAGGGAGCACCGGGAATCCAGTCGGCAATTGCTCCGAAGGCTACGAACATAAAGTTCATGGCGAAGCCGAGCCATATCAGCATTCGCGTGCGGCCATAGCCCCACACCTCGCATACCACATCGTTGATGATGTAACTTACCGGGAACACGATCAGACCTGCTGTCATATTCGCCGGTCCCAGCGAAATCTGCTTTGTCTCAAGTACGTTTGCCGTAATCAGGCAGACGCAGAACAGAATGCTGTAAAGCATAAACAGCACACTGATTTTCTGATTTTCTTTCTGTTTCATTTTCTTGTTTTGTTAAAGGGGGTTGAGCAAGTACCCCTGTGTTTATCGCTATAGCAGATAGAAGAGCCAGCACATATAGAGGCCGAATCCGAAGAGCAGCACGGCTCCTTCTTTCCGCGATACAAAATACTTGGTATAGGCGAAGAGCCACAACAGCCCGACGCTCACGAGCATCATCGTCAGATCGACAATCGTGATACCCATGATACGCATGGGATGCACCGTTGCCGTGATACCGAGGATGAGCAGAATGTTAAAGACGTTTGAACCTATCACGTTACCGATGGCAAGGGCTGAACGCCCTTTATAGGCTGCCACGACGCTCGTAGCCAACTCAGGGAGTGATGTACCGCCCGCAACAATCGTCAAGCCTACTACGCTTTGGCGCACACCGTAACGATAGGCCACATACGAGGCAGCATCGACAAAGAGGTTACTACCGATAATCAGACAGGCAAGTCCCAGCACCATGAACGAGATGTTACGCCACAGTTTCGAGTAGTCCTTCGGCAGTTCACTGTTTTCCTCGAGTTCCTCCTCAGTAGGCATCAGACCGTCTTTCTTCGCTGCGTTGAAGGTGTAGATCATGAAGGCTGCGAAGCCTGCAAGCATGATCAGACCATCGCTGCGCGTCAGTTCGTTGCCCCAGAGGTGAGGTGAGTCCATATCGTCGAAGCAGAGCATGAACAGCAATAGTGAAGCCAGCACTGAAAAGGGGATATCCTTCTTGACGGTAGATGGCGAGACCGCCATCGGAGCGACCAGTGCCGAACAACCCACGATCAGCATCGTATTATAGATGTTAGAACCGATGACATTACCTACGGCCAGATCTGATGTGCCCTTGATGGCCGATACCAAACTGACGAAGAGTTCTGGTGCCGATGTGCCGGCAGCCACGATGGTCAGGCCGATGATGATTTCAGGAACGCGCATACCTCGAGCCAGCGAAGCCGCTCCGTCGGTCAGTCGGTCGGCTCCCCAGATAACGAGGGCGATACCCACGATGATGTAAATAAGATTTACCAACATAATCGTCTTTTTTAATTTGCTATCTTGTTAGTTTTCGTCTTCCTCGTCATCCCAGTCATCACCGAAGAATGTGTCGAAGTCACCCTCGAGCGAAGGGCCTACAAACGCATCCATCTGGCGACGGTCTTTCTTCGTCGGACGACCCGTACCTCTGGCGCGGTTCACGAAACCGCTGATACGGTTCATCTCCAGCAGTTCATACTGGTCGGGCGTCGTCACATTCTCGTAAATTTCAGGAATTAACTTCGCTCCTACCCTCTGTTCAATGGGTTTCAGTATCTTGAATGAGTAGGTTACTGGAGGTTTCCTGACGGCGACCGTTTCACCGGCCTTCACCGTGTGCGAGGGTTTCACGTTCACCCCATTGATGGTTACGCGCCCGTTTTTGCACGCGTCGGCAGCAATCGAACGCGTCTTGAAGATACGCGCTGCCCAGAGCCACTTATCGATTCTTGCAACCTCACCCATGATTATTTCTTGCCAAGTTTGTTAAATTGATTCATGGTTTGATCGATACCTGCGAGCACAAAACTTTTGATAATCTCCACAGCCGTATCTATGCTGGGCTGAAGCGTCTTCAGATCGTCCTCGTCATACTTTCCCAGCACCCAGTCAACCTGCATACCTCTCGGGAACTCATTGCCGATACCCATGCGCAGACGGGCATAGTTCTGCCCGATAAGTTGCTGGATATGCCCCAATCCGTTGTGCCCACCGTTAGAGCCGTTGGCTTTCAGACGAAAGGCTCCCAAAGGAAGAGCCACATCATCGCTGATCACGAGCAGACGGCTCTGATCGATGTTCTCCTTGTTGAGCCAATACCTGACAGCATTGCCACTCAGGTTCATGAACGTTGAAGGCTTCAGCAACAGCAGTTTACGCCCTTTAAGCGACGTTTCGGCCACAAAGCCGTAGCGCCGGTCTTCAAAATGAATATTGGACGCCTTCGCAAAAGCGTCCAATACCATAAAGCCTGTATTGTGGCGGGTCAGTTCGTAT
>Ga0310695_10008050_pt1 | contig 16513 bp, 20 predicted proteins | sample RumenRJG_04DNA_FD_203882 | JGI IMG/M metagenome (GOLD analysis project Ga0310695, IMG submission 203882) | Bovine rumen microbial communities from Lethbridge, Alberta, Canada - RJG_04 (v2) (version 2) | ecosystem: Host-associated > Mammals > Digestive system > Stomach > Rumen | place: Canada...
CAGCCGGAGAATGATTCCGCGCTGATGGTAGGCAGGTTGCCGTCTATGCTAATTTCTTTTAGATTAAGACAGTTCTGAAAAGCGCCTGGTCCCATACGTTTAAGATTGTCAACTTTGAAATTCTCAAGACTGCTGCAGCCCTTGAATGCCTCACTGCTGATGGCTGTAACCACGTTGAGTTGAATTTCGCGCAAGCTTTGGCAATCTTCGAATGCGTTGACATTAATTTCTGTGAGCACCTCTGGGAGTTCAGCAGTCTCCATGGCTGTACAACCTTTGAAAGCTTCACTTCCTATATAGGTTACAGATTGTGGCAGCGTGATACTTTTCAGATGTTCGCAACCTGAGAACAGGTTATTGTTGACACGTTTTATCTGTCCTTCTATATTGACAGTCTCCAGTGACTTACAATTATTAAAGGCAAATGCATCGATATTCGTTACAAGTTCAGGTATATCTACGCAGGTGAGTGAGGCACAACCATCGAATGCGTGTCCTTGAAGAGACTCCAAACTCGCTGGAATCGTGATATCAGTCAAGTTCTGACAACCACTGAAAGCATACTCTCCGATTAATTTCAGCGTTTCTGGCAACTCTACGACTTTCAGATTGATACATCCACTGAAACAGCTTCGGCCTATCTCTGTCAACGAGGCAGGCAGGACAACACGCTCCAGATCTTTGCAGTTCAAAAACATTGCCGCGGGGAGTGCTCCTGCGCGCATACGGATAGCACCTTTAGACTCAGGGATACTGGCCTCTGAGAGGTCGAGCGCCAAGAGATGATGATTACTAGCACGCTTTGGTTTTACACCTCGTCCGGCAATAGTCTGCAATAGCCTGAGGTCACTGGTATTTAGTGGACCGCAAACCTTCAGTTCTGACATAGAAAAACGAATATCGTCCGTCAGTTTACCTGCCAGTTGTCCTACGGAATCAACTTTTACGGTAAGCTGTTGTGCTGCGCAATATGACAATAGGCAGGTCACCAATAGTATGCTTAACAGAAATCGTTTCATGTGATACTTTTTATTTTGCCGTTTCCAATGAACTGCGTTTCGAACGGTGATAACTACGATAGTCATCCAATTCTATCTCTACATTTGGCTCTTCTAGGGCGCCTTCATGCGGAAGATGGAATTTCAGATATTTGATGTTCAGTCCGCGTGCTAACCACATGGACTCATAATAGGTCTGGATAGAGGCAGCTTCAGCAAAAGCCTGATTTTCTTGCTTGTAGAGATCGTCAGTCCTTAAATCAACTGGCAGATGATTATGGTCCACCATATAGTTGGTGTAGGTAGCCAGGAAATTGGAGTCTGTCTTAAGATGAATGATTCCGTTGTCTGTGAGGAAACGACGGTAACGCTCCATGAAGTATGTGCTGCTCAGACGTTTACGTGGGTTCTTCATCTGCGGGTCGCTGAAAGTGAGCCAAATCTCCTGCACCTCATCTGGAGCAAAGAAACGGTCGATAATCTCAATGTTAGTGCGTAGAAATGCCACGTTTTTCAGGCCTTCTTGAGTAGCCTGTGTCGCACCTGTCCACATGCGTGCTCCTTTGATGTCAACGCCAATGAAGTTTATTTGCGGATAGCGCTTTGCCAATCCTACGGTGTATTCTCCCTTTCCGCATCCCAGTTCGAGTACGATAGGGTTGTTGTTCTTAAAATATTGCTCGCGCCAGTGTCCGCGCATGGCAAACGGTACATCGCTCACTACCGAATAAGGGTATTGAAAGACGTTCTCGTATGTTTCCATGTCGGCAAACTTAGCCAATTTTCCTTTACTCATATGTTTATTTTTGCGCAAAGTTACCTATTTTCTACTAATTATGACCTCGTTTTTTGATTTTTTTATTAAAATAATTTGTTGATATGCTATATATTGCTGTTTTTTTACTATATTTGTAGCCGAGATAAAGTAAATTAGATGTCTAACTAAAAACAAAACAACTATGAAAAAGTATGTGTGTAATGTGTGCGGTTACGTGTATGACCCAGCTGCAGGTGATCCTGATAGCGGAATTCCCGCTGGTACTGCATTTGAAGATCTTCCTGATGATTGGGCTTGTCCTGTTTGCGGTGTAAGTAAAGAAGACTTTAGTCCAGAGGAATAAATGGCAATGAAGATAGTCATTTTAGATGGTTACTCGGCCCAGCCAGGAGATTTATCTTGGCTGGGTCTTGAGAATTTAGGCACATTGATGGTCTATGACCGTACTGCGCCTGAACAGACTGTAGAGCGGGCTAAAGACGCAGAGATAGTGCTTACTAATAAAGTTGTTATCAGTAAGGAGGTGATAGCCCAGTTACCGCTTTTGAAATATGTCGGAGTATTGGCTACAGGTTATAATGTGGTAGATATTGAAGCGGCCCGTGAACGTGGCATCGTGGTGACGAATGTACCCGCTTATAGTACGGAGAGCGTTGCCCAGATGGTATTTGCTCATTTGCTTACTGTGATGAATCGCACAGAGCATTATGCTCTTCAGAATCGTCATGGTCGCTGGAGTGCTAATCCTGATTTCTGTTATTGGGATACGGAGTTGACAGAGTTGGCTGGTAAGACCTTTGGTATTGTGGGACTGGGTAATATTGGCCGTCGTGTAGCTCAGATTGCTATTGCGTTTGGAATGAAGGTACAGGCGCTGACGAGTAAGTCGGAAACAGAGCTGCCTGATGGTGTCTCGAAAGTAGATCTCGATACGTTGTTGGCTACTTCTGATGTATTGTCCTTACACTGCCCTCTGACTGACAGTACTCGTCATCTCGTAAATAAAGAGACACTTAGCAAAATGAAATCTTCTGCTGTTATTATCAACACCGGTCGTGGACCGTTGGTTGATGATGGGGCTGTGGCTAATGCTCTTGAAAGTGGACGTCTTTATGCTTTTTGCGCTGATGTGCTTACGAATGAACCGCCGAGTATGTCAAATCCACTTTTGATGCAGCCAAATGCGTATATCACCCCTCATATAGCATGGGCAACGAAAGAGGCGAGGGTACGTTTGATACAAGTCGCGACTGATAATGTGCGTTGTTTCTTGAATGGCAACCCTCAGAATGTTGTGTCATCATAATAATGTGGATAATTGTGAATCGAGAAAGGCCGTATTGCTCGAAGCAATACGGCCTTCCTCTTATAGCAATACGGCCTTCCTCTTATAGCAATACGGCAATTCTATTCTAATCAGATGCCAAGGAGTCGCATCACCTTTTGTGTATTTCTGCTGCGGGTTGCATCAGAAATAAGGAAGAGATCTATGAGCCACCAGATATCGCAACCGCCACAGGTTAGTAGTTTTCCTATGCCGATGCCTATATCACCTATGTAAAAGCGACTAATTCCATGGATTTGGATAAAAAACTCGCAAATTGAGATGATGAAGGCTGTTTGCGGGTCTTTCAAGTCACAGAAAGCAGTAATAGCGGTAGAACGATCAAGTTCCAATAGTCTTTCTTTTATCATCGGGATGTATTCTGGAGATAGTTTAGAAGAATACAGCAAGATGATTTGTTCTGCGTCTCTTAATTCCATCGTATATTCGGTCGAAAAAGCATCGAAGGGCAACACATTGCCCTTCGATTAATTATGAAATTGATGATAGAACCTTTTGGGCATTGTACTTTCTTGTACGACTGCCAGCGGTGAAAATGTCGATAATTGTCCAAATGCCACAACCGCCGCAGGTCAGGAGTTTCGCAATACCTAAACCAGTATCGCCAAGCATGAAACGGTCAACACCGAGACCTCCGAGGAACCATGCGATAAAGGTCATCAGGGTGCCACCCTTCAGGTTTGAGAATGCAGCCTGAGCTACACCTTCATCAACATTTTCCAAACGCTCACGAATCTGAGGAATGAATTCTGAGGCAAGCTTGTCACAGTTCATGTCAATTAGCTGATCAATCTGTTCTTTTGTCATAGCGTAATACTTTTAAGGGTTAATAAAATATGAATTAGATATGTAAAATATTCCGGATAATAAACCAGCTTGGTGCAAGGATTATCATGATTGTTGAAATAACACGCCCTTCAATAATACTGTTCCAGCGTTTTTTTCTTTCGCCTATGAGAATAAATCTCTCTATTCCGAATAATAATAAATAAGGAATGAGAACAATTAGCATGTAATTGTATTGTATTGCCTCAAGGAAGTTACCGTGCATAAAAGCATGCAGGAATCTTTGCATACCACATCCTGGACAGCTCAATCCCGTTACAGCGTGGAAAATGCATTTTGGAGCGTATTCCGTTTCAACTGGATTGAAAAGGTAAAGCAGCGTCAGCACGACTACTGTCGCTGCTATACCCAGTATTAAAGGCAATCCTTTTTTGATGGTCATTATATTTAATGCTGCATGGCCTCGGCAATGCCTGTTATGCCATAAATAAGCATGTAAATAATGCTTGTGATGAAGCCTATTGCCAACAGAATAGAACTGATGATATTCAGCGTCTTAGCTGTCTTAGAGGCATCCTGTGCTAATATGGCAGATGATTCGCCCATCATGTTGTATTTGTTGACGTCATTTGACTTCATGAGGGCGATAATTGACAGCACAAGACTGACAATACCCGTACATGAACAGCAAAAGAGGATAGATACCACTAAGTTTACTATAGACCAAACCTTGTAGTCGTTGGGCTGTGGTACAAATGTATTTTCTTGATTGTTGTATTCCATAATGACTGTTTTAATGGTTATTACTCAATGACAACATTTGTCCAACCGTGCTTATCTTCAATCTCGCCATACTGGATGCCACGCAGAGTGTCATACAGCTTCTTGGAGATTGGACCAGGCTGATCGCCGAATGAATAGCGCTTGCCCGAGTCAAGGTCATCTATATATGAAATAGGTGAGATAACAGCTGCTGTTCCGCATGCACCAGCCTCCTCGAAAGTTTCCAGTTCCTCTTCAGGAATCTGGCGACGCTCAACCTTCAGGCCTAAGTCTTCAGCCACCTGCATCAGTGAACGGTTGGTGATAGAGGGTAGGATAGAGGTTGACTTTGGTGTCACGTATGTGTTGTTCTTAATACCAAAGAAGTTGGCAGCGCCGCACTCGTCGATGTATTTCTTTTCCTTGGCATCCAGATAGAACTCGCAAGCATAACCCTTCTCATGAGCCAGATTGTTGGCAAAGAGACTGGCTGCATAGTTTCCACCTACCTTATATTTACCAGTACCCAAAGGAGCACTGCGGTCATAATCACGAACGATGACGTATGGATTGCTTGAGAAACCACCCTTGAAGTATGGGCCTACGGGTGTTACGAAAATCAGGAAGCAATACTCCTTGGCGGGATGTACGCCTACCTGTGCGCTAGTACCAATCAGCAGAGGACGGATATACAGTGTAGCCCCACTCTCATAGGTGGGAATCCACTCCTGATTCAGACGAACTACTTTGTTAACCATCTCGGTGAACAGTTCTGTGGGAACCTCGGGCATCATGATACCACGACAGGTTGACTGCAGGCGCTCAGCGTTGTCCTTTACGCGGAATGTGCGTACCTTACCGTCTTTACAGCGGTATGCCTTCAAACCTTCGAAAGCCTCCTGTCCGTAGTGCAGACAGGTTGCTGCCATATGCAGCTTCAGATACTCGTCAGAACATACTTCAATTTCTCCCCACTTGCCGTCGCGATAATAGCAACGGACATTGTAATCGGTCGGCCTGTAGCCGAAGGATAGATTTTTCCAGTCTAGGTCTTTCATCTTTTCCTATTTTCCTATTTAGTTTATGATTTTAGTGCAAAGATAGGCATATTTCTTATAACTTGCAAGTTTTTCTATCTTTTTTCTAAAATTTTCTTGATTTCTGAATCTGTTTTGTATAATTTCTCTTTACATTGTGTAATGAGTTGTTGCGCCAACGTCAGTTTATCGGCCAGTTGGTCGATGCTATAGCTGCCGGCTTCCATCTGTCGGACGATATCCTCCAGTTGTTTCAGTGATTCTTCGTAGGTCATTTTACTATAGATATGATTGTGCCTTGTTCCAGGCGGGTTTCTAATTCTGTTCCAGGTTTCACTTCTGCGGCATTCCGTAGTAGATGTCCGTTGTGTAAGGTGATGCTGTAGCCGCGTTTCAACAGTAGGGCTGGGTCAAGTGCTTTTGCTCTCTGCTCCAGCATTTCCAACTTATGTTGCTCGCGCTCTAAAAGGTGGAAAATGAGTGGTGAGAGATAAGAGGACAGTTTGTCGATACGTGCTTCTTCGCGTGTCTTTAACAGTGAGAAGAATGTGTTGATACGCTCACCACAAGTGTCAATGCGCAGAGCGGTGCTGTCTAGATGAGAAATGAGCAGTTGCGCAGCTGCAGTAGGTGTCTTCACTCGCGTGTTGCTCACCATATCAAGGATGGATTCATCGCGGTCGTGTCCAATGCCTGTGATGATGGGCAGGGGGTATTGGGCTACGTTTTCTGCTAATTGCAGGGCATCGAAGCCCGACAGGTCTGCTGTAGCACCACCCCCTCGTATAATCACGACGCAATCAAAGGCAGATGTCTGTTGATTCGCGCATGAATTGTAAATGGCATTGAGTGCCTGGATAATGCTCTCTTCTACCTGTTCACCTTGCATGATAGCGGGAAAGAGCTGGGTATGGAAATCATAAGGCGAGTCGGCCAGTTGGTTGACAAAGTCACCATAGCCAGCAGCAGACTGACTGGAGATGACAGCGATATTGAGGCAAAAAAGCGGTAGTGTCAGATCTTTCTGCAGGTCAAAGATACCCTCTTCTTTGAGTTGACGGATGATTTCCTGTCTGCGTCGTGCCATATCGCCCAATGTGAAGGTGGGGTCGATATCGGTGATAATCCAAGAAAAACCGTATGCTTCATGAAACTGGGGATAAACTTGTAGCCTCACTTTCAGTCCGGCATGAAGTGGCTGACCTGTGGTTCGTTCGAAATAAGGACCTATCATACCCCATGTGCTTTGCCAGCATTTGGCTGAGGCTCGCGCTATGGGCGTGTTGCTATGTTCTTCTTTCTGAATGAGTTCCATAAAACAATGGCCTCTGTTCTCTCTGCATTCTGATAGTTCTGCTTCGACCCAGAATTCTTGGTTCATGGTGTGCTCAATGGACTGGCGCACCATGCTGTTGAGCTCTAAGAGTGAATAAGCGTCCATGATATATCGTGGAATTAATGGGTTTGGTTGTTGTTATAAGCCTGACGGAAATTAGGAATACCATAGCCCAGAATGTTGGTTGGCTCATGATATTGATTGGCACTGCGTCGTACAATCTCCATGATTTCTGATGCGGTTTTCTCTGGTAGCGCTTGCCATAAACATGCCACCAATCCGCAGATCAGCGGAGTCGAAAACGATGTTCCCATGTCGTGTACCAATGTTCCTCTTCCTGATAGTAATACGGTGGGGGCGCCTTGTGCTACTACATCGGGCTTGATACGTCCGTCTTGAGACGGGCCAATGCTGGAGAATGCAGCCAAAAGGCGGTTCCTGTCAATAGCTCCAACAGTCAGGATGTTGTGAGCATCTGCAGGTACACTGATCTTCTTCCACTGTCCCATACCAGAGTTGCCAGCGGAATTGCAGAGAATCATGCCTTTCTGAGCCAACAGGGAGGCAGAGCGTGAGATGAATGCCGTTTGTCCGTCTAAATCCTGAAGACGATAATTGCCTTGCCCGTTCTCAAAGGCATAGTAGCCCAAGGATGAATTGATGATATCGGCTCCTAATGAGTCTGCCATTTCTACAGCCATCGTCCAATAGTCCTCTTCTACAGGCTGTTCGGTGAGTGGGTCCTCACACCGCAATAGCCAGTAGGAGGCTTCTGGTGCTGTGCCAATAGTGACCTCTGGCGCATAGGCTGCCATTGCGGAAAGAACCTTTGTTCCGTGGTCAATGCTCTCAAATGCGCCATATTTTTTGTCTTCTCGTGGCTTAATGAAATCGTGCGTGCCAAGAATATTGGTTCTTTTAAAGGCAGGGATGCGTTTATAGTTCTGAAAACCACCGTCTAGTACGGCAATGGTAATGCCTTTACCTCTGTATCCCATCTCATGCAGAAAGATACCTTCCAACGTTTCAATTTGCTGACGGGCCATGCCGTATGGGTCGTTTTTCACGGAGTCCCAGCGATTGAAGTCCTCGTGCACATTCCAACGGATGTCTCCTGGGTGTTCGATTGAGTCGGGTGAGGCAAATACGCATGTGCTCTTCCTGACGATAGACAGTGTGTCGAGGCTAGCCAACAACAGTGAGTCGGAAGAACTTGCGAGTATTGTGTTCTGCCATCTGCTAGTACCAATAATGTGAATTCCTTTTCTGTGGAATTGCCTGATATACTGTTTGCATACGGGCAGGTCAGTGGAATCAACGCTCAGGCCTTGGCGTTGACGTCTCTCCAGACTTTTCTGGGACAGGAATTGTAAGGGTTGGTCCAACGTAAATTCCGTTGACGCTTTGTCAATGAGCGCATAGCGGTAGATGAAGGTCTTTTTTCCTGGATATTTTATTTTTGCTGCAAACATCGTAAAGCTCCATAGGAGTACGATTAGAAAGCATGTCGTTTGTTTCATGATGTGTCATCTTATCGGTTGCAAACTTACATAAAATTTTTGAAACAGCCAAATCTTTGTTGTAAGTTTTGGTTGTGTCAGAAAAAAACATTACCTTTGCAACTTGAATTATGGATAATAAACAGAAAGCATTAGAACTAGGTCAGAAGCCTGTTGGGCAATTGTTGTGGCAGTATGCCTTGCCTGCAATGGTGGCAATGGTGGCCAGTTCGCTGTATAATATCATCGACCGTTCGGTTATCGGACAAGTGGTAGGCCCTGAGGCTATCGCTGGTCTGGGTATCACTTTCCCCTTTATGAACCTGAGTGCTGCTTTTGGCGCAGCCGTAGGTGTGGGCGCATCAACGTGTATCAGTGTGAAATTAGGGCAGCGTGATTATGCTACTGCTCAGCATCTGCTTGGTAATACGGTAACGCTGAATACCATTGTGGGCTTCCTGTTCATGGCAGTCAGCCTGATATTCCTTGATCCGATTCTTCGTTTCTTCGGTGCGTCTGATGTTACATTGCCTTATGCCCGTGAGTTCATGCAGGTCATCCTCTTGGGAAATATGGTGACCCACATGTATTTTGGTATGAATGCCGTGTTGCGTGCAGCGGGAAAACCGCGCCATGCCATGTATGCAACGTTGTTCACCGTAGGATGTAACATAGTGCTGGTTATGGCTTTCGTGTGGTGGTTCCGTTGGGGCATCCGAGGGGCTGCATTGGCCACGGTATTGTCGCAGTCTCTTGCTCTTTGTTGGCAGATGTGGATACTTAGCGATAAGCGTGAACTGCTTCATCTAAAACGGGGTATTTATCGCTTGAAGGCTGACCTGGTACGAAATATTATAGCTATTGGCGTATCTCCATTCCTGATGCAAAGCACCTCGTGTGTCATCGTGATTTTCATGAACAACCAGTTCGTGCGTTATGGCGGCGATATGGCTGTGGGTGCATATTCTATAGCTAACTCAATGGTCATGGTGTTCTTTATGTTCGTGATGGGCGTTACGCAGGGAATGCAGCCCATTGTGGGGTATAACTATGGAGCACAGAAGTATGACCGCATGATGCGCTGCTTGTGGCTGTCTATCGCTGTGGCTACCTCTATACTGCTGTGTGGATGGGCACTGTCAATGTTATTTCCCAGAGAGATGGCTCGCATCTTTACCACCGATCCTGTGTTGCTTGAAATGGCTGCTCATGGTATCGTGCTTGACATGTTGGTGTTCTTCGTGGTGGGCTCGCAGGCTGTCATCACTAATTTCTTCCAGTGTATTGGTAAGGTGAAAATCAGTATATTCCTATCGCTGGCGCGCCAACTCATCTTCCTATTACCCATGGCCTATATCTTTCCGCTGTTCTGGGATCTTGATGGCGTGTGGTATGCAATGCCTGCCAGTGACTTTATCGCATTTTCCTTTACTATCCCCATATTGATATGGCATATTCGTAAATTCAAGTCTTATGGACAAAAAGATAATCATTAACATTGGTCGTCAGGTGTGTGCTGGCGGATTGGAAATCGGAAAGCTACTGGCTGATGAGTTCCAAGCCAAATACTATGACCGCGAACTGCTGAATCTGGCTGCTAAGGAAAGCGGATTTTCAGAGGAGTTCTTTAAACAGAGCGATGAGCGAAAGGGCTTCTTGCGTTCGTTCTTCCACTTGTCCTATGGAAATAGCTGGGGTGGCGGCAGTAACTTTTATCAGAGCAATTTCTCGCAGGAGAGTTTGTTTAAGTTCCAAAGTGATGCCATTATCAAGGCGGCTCAGGAAAGTTCGTGTATTTTCGTGGGACGTTGTGCCGATTATGTGTTGCGTGATTTTGATAATGTGGTCAACGTATTTATTACGGCTTCTATCGAATCAAGGGCGAATCTTTTTATGAAGGAAAAGAACGTGACGTATGATGAGGCTGTCAAACGCATTCAGCATGTAGAGAGCCGTCGTGCATCTTATTATAATTACTATACGGGAAAGCAGTGGGGACATGCATCCAGTTATGATCTCTGCATAGATTCCAGTGCCATAGGCTCAGCAGAGACCGCCCGCCTAATAGCAGAATTTGTCAGAAAGAAACTTAAACTATAATCAATCACTTATCACCTAACATCCAAATGAAAAGAATCGGCATCATCAGCGATACACACAGCTACTGGGACGATAAGTACCTGTACTATTTCGAACCTTGCGACGAGATTTGGCATGCGGGGGATATCGGCAGTGTGGAGGTGGCCGACCGTTTGGCGGAGTTCCGTCCGTTTAGGGCTGTCTGCGGTAATTGCGATGGTGGCGACCTGCGACTGATGTATCGTGAGATGAATCGTTTTAAGTGTGAGGATGTGGATGTACTTATCAAACATATAGGCGGTTATCCTGGCAACTATGATCATTCTGTGATGCGGACACTCTATACAAATCCGCCACAGTTGTTTATTGCAGGACACTCGCATATACTGAAAGTGAAATACGACCCAACACTGAAGATGCTTCATATAAATCCAGGGGCAGCAGGACTGCAGGGATGGCATAAGGAGCGTACGTTGGTTAGACTCACCATTGATGGTACTACGTTTAAGGATATGGAAGTGATAACTTTGGAAGATCCACGAAGAAGATGAAAGATTATTTAATAGATTTTGTCACTGGCACAATAGTTGCCGCAGTTCTCACGTTAATATCATATATCGTTGGGTTTGATAAGACATGGGATGATGCAGCCCAGACCTATGGTATCTGTTTCGTGGTCTATATCGCCCTGACTTTATTTAGCAAACTAAAGAATAAAAACAAATAACATAATGAGTATGAAGAACATTGTCATTACCGGTGGTGCAGGCTTCATTGGAAGTCATGTGGTGCGCCTTTTCGTGAACAAGTATCCAGAATATCATATCATCAATCTGGATAAACTGACCTATGCAGGTAATCTGGCTAATCTCAAGGATATTGAGAATGCACCAAACTATGAGTTCGTGAAGATGGATATCTGCGACTTTGATGCATTCTATAAATTGATGCAGGATAAAAAGGTTGATGGTATCATCCATCTGGCTGCCGAGAGTCATGTGGACCGTTCTATCAAGGATCCTTTCACTTTTGCGCGTACTAACGTGATGGGTACTCTCTCACTTCTTCAGGCTGCAAAACTCTATTGGGAGAGCCTGCCAGAGAAGTATGAAGGCAAGCGTTTCTATCATATCTCTACCGATGAGGTGTATGGCGCTCTTGAGCTGACACATCCAGAGGGTATTGAGCCTCCATTTACTACGACGGCTTCTTCTGCTGAGCATCATTTGGCTTATGGCGATAAGTTCTTCCTGGAGACTACGAAGTATAATCCTCACTCACCATATTCAGCATCAAAGGCTTCCAGTGACCATTTCGTACGTGCTTTCCACGATACTTACGGAATTCCGGTGGTGGTGACCAACTGCTCGAATAACTATGGTCCTTATCAGTTTCCAGAGAAACTGATACCTCTTTTTATTAATAACATCCGTCATCGTAAGCCTCTGCCTGTTTATGGTAAGGGCGAGAACGTGCGCGACTGGCTCTATGTGGTAGACCATGCCCGTGCTATCGATTTGATTTTCCATAAAGGAAAGATTGCCGACACCTATAATATCGGTGGATTTAATGAGTGGAAGAACATAGATATCATCAAGGTGCTTATCAATACCGTAGACCGTCTCCTCGGACGTAAGGAGGGTGAGGATATGGATCTTATCACATACGTTACCGACCGTGCCGGTCACGACCTGCGTTATGCTATCGATTCGTCCAAGTTGCAGCGTGAGCTTGGTTGGGAACCCTCTCTCCAGTTTGAGGAAGGTATCGAGAAAACCGTTCGTTGGTATCTTGACAACCAGGAGTGGCTTGATAATGTAACTAGCGGTGACTATCAGAAGTATTACGATAATATGTATAAGGATAGATAAAAGGAAATGGTATATTCCCAATTTAATACAAAGTATATTTACACGACGTTCGTATTGATAGCATTTGGTGTGCTGTCATCGATAGGCGTTTCCTTGTTTAAGAAGGAGATGTTTGTGCCAATGTTACTTGTTTTGGGGATATTTACATTCCTTTTGTTCGCGTTCTTTCTGGTATCCTTAAAGCGCATTACAGTATTATGTGACGGTTTAGAAGCCCAAAGTGTTTTGCTGCCATTTAGGAAACGATTCTATCGCTTTGCAGAGTTCGACTATTCAGAAAAGTCTCATACCAGTACAGGAGAAGTGCTGAGGCTTGTAAAGGACGGTAGGCGGGTGATAAGTATTTCATCTGCTATTTACAAGAACTACATGCAACTATGTCAAGCTATTGATGTGCAGACTAAGGAACGTTTCTGTGGCCGTGACAATGCAGAGGTCGTTTCAGAGTATAACAAGGTTCACCTGTATGGGGGACTAGGCTTTGGCTCGTTTTCCGTAGCTGTTGTGGCACTCATGTCTGTGGGGCCATACTGCGATGGCAAAGTTGTTTCTTTAGGTATGTTCCTCTTTTCCATCTTCGGGATATTGCTCTTTGGCGGACTGACGCTGGCTTATCTTTTCTCATATCAGAATATCACGGTATGGCGAGGACAGGTGGATGTACGTCGATTGTTATGGCCGTTTAGGGTGAAGCACTATCAAATGACTGATTTTGATGGCTGTTATAATGTGATTATCAAAAGCGATGGCCAGTTGGGAAGTCAAGATGAAGAACTACGTTGGCTCGTCAAAAATAATAAGGTAGTCCTTGAGATAGGAGAACGGGTATATAGGAATTTTGAGGCGCTGAGAGATGCAACGCGGATACAGTCTCTGGGACGTTTGGAACTTTCGTATATCCAAGCAATGAAGTATAGTTTAGGAAAAACCATTCAATTATGAAGAAGATATTATTGTTAGGCTCAGGAGAACTGGGCAAGGAGTTCGTAATTGCCGCTATGCGTGCTGGTCAGTATGTCATTGCTTGTGATCGCTATGACAATGCACCTGCTATGCAGGTAGCCGACGAGCGTGAAGTGTTTAATATGCTTGATGGCGATGCGCTGGAGGCTGTGGTGAAAAAACATCAGCCTGACATCATCGTACCTGAGATTGAGGCTATCCGTACCGAACGTCTTTTCCAGTTCGAGGAACAGGGCATTCAGGTTGTTCCTTCTGCCCGTGCTGTGAATTTCACGATGAACCGTCGTGCAATTCGCGATTTGGCATCAAAGGAATTGGGCTTGCGTACGGCAAAATATTTTTATGCTAAGACATTTGATGAGTTCAAGGCTGCTGCCGATGAGATTGGCTTTCCCTGTGTAGTGAAACCATTGATGTCGTCAAGTGGTCATGGACAGAGTTATGTTCATAACGATGATGAACTGGAACAGGCTTTCCGCGAGGCAATGGAAGGCAGTCGTGGTGATGTAAAGGAAGTGATTATCGAAGAGTTTATCGACTTCGATTCAGAGTTCACCTTGCTCACCGTTACTCAGAAGAATGGATGGCCTACATTGTTCTGTCCTCCTATCGGACATGTTCAGAAATCGGGCGACTACCGTGAATCATGGCAGCCATATAAGATTTCTGATGAGGCTTTGAAACAGGCTCAGATGATGGCTGATAAGGTAACGAAAGCCCTGACGGGAGCCGGAATCTGGGGCGTAGAGTTCTTCCTTACCAAACAGGGAGAGGTTATCTTCAGCGAACTGTCACCCCGTCCACATGATACCGGTATGGTGACATTGGGTCATACTACCAATCTCTCTGAGTTTGAACTGCATTTCCGTGCCGTGATGGGGCTGCCTATTGCCGGCATCCATTTAGAGCATGCAGGTGCTTCGGCTGTTATCCTTTCTCCAAAGGAGGCTTCTACACCTGTTGACCGTTCTTTGCTCGACTATAATCTTGAGGATGCTTTGAAGGAAGATCGTACGCGTATCCGTATCTTCGGTAAACCCGAGGCTCACAAAGGCCGTCGCATGGGTGTTGTCCTGTGCTATGGTGAGGTGGGTGACGATATTGATGCTTTGCGTGAAAAAGCCAAGCGCCTGGCAAAGACTGTATTAGGTACTGATCCTTATGCAAAACTTAGAGATTAGACTGATTGACTTACCCAAGATTGTTGATCCCCGGGGCAACCTCACCGTTGCCGAGGGGAACGACAAGGTGCCGTTTGATATCAAACGGGCCTATTGGGTCTATGATGTCCCCGCTGGCGAAAGTCGTGGTGGACATGCTCATAAGCGACTCAAACAGTTGATCGTGGCATTAAGCGGTTCTTTTCATGTCACCCTCGATAATGGTTTTGAACGAAAGACAGTCCTTTTGAACCATCCTTGGCAAGGTTTGCTGATTGATACGAATGTGTGGCGTACGCTCGATGATTTTTCGTCGGGAGCAGTTTGTATGGTTCTTGCTTCCGAGCATTATGAGGAAGAGGACTATATCTATGATTATGATGAATTCCTGGCGTATGTCCATCATCATGTTATGACGAAATAGCAAGTAAATGTTTGATATTATCCGATACACTCCTGATAAGGCCGATATATGGAACCGTTTCGTAGCAGAAGCTAAGAACGGAACGTTCCTTTTCGACCGTAACTATATGGATTACCATAGTGACCGCTTCAATGACCATTCTCTGATGTTCTATGAGAAAAACAGATTGCTGGCAGTTCTTCCTGGACATATCAGCGGTGATGGTTATTTCACTCATAAAGGGTTGACTTATGGTGGACTTCTGATGAGTCTCCAACTGTCAGTAGTCCAAACTATGGAACTCTTTAAGCAGTTGAACGACTATCTTCGCAGTATCGGTATCAAACGTGTCTATTATAAATGTATCCCATGGATTTATCACCGTTTTCCTGCAGAGGAAGATCTTTATGCCTTGTATCATGTTTGTAAGGCTAGAATGGTGGCAAGGGATTATTCTACGAATATCTTCCTGAGAGCCGGACTGCGCTGGGAACGTGTACGTCGCCGTGGGGTGGTGAGGGCTCAGAAGGCTGGTCTTACCGTAAGACGTTCTGACCATTACGCAGATTTCTGGAAAGTTCTTTCTGATAATCTGGGTAATAAATATGGTATCAAGCCAGTGCATTCTCTTCAGGAGATTGAGCTGCTGAGAAGTCGTTTTCCTGAGAATATCATTCTTTATGAAGCCGTGAAGGATGGGCAGGTCATAGCTGGCGTCGTGCTTTATCTCTCGTCTCAGGTTGTTCATGCACAGTATAGCTCGGCAACGCCCGAGGGAAAGAGTCTGGGAGCAATCGACCTAATCTATGAACAAATCATGCTTCACGACTATGTCAATTATCCCTATTTTGACTTCGGACGCTCCACGGAGAATCCGGATGGTAGCGGTCTTAATGAATCTCTGGCATTCCAAAAAGAGGGATTTGGCGGACGTGGTTTGTGCTATGATATCTATGAATACGACCTTTAGTTAACTGTTTATGTCATTTGTTTCTGTATCTTTCCTGCTTTTCTTGCCCATAGTTTTCTTGTTTTATTGGACTATGCAGAGACAGCTGAAGTTGCAGAATATCTGTCTGCTCATTGCCAGTTATGTGTTTTATGGTTGGTGGAATTGGCGCTTCCTCATCTTGATATTGATTACATCGCTGTCGAGTTTCTTCAGTGGACTCTATATTGAGAAAGCACGTAATAGACGGTTTTACCTTATTTCAAATATATGCTTGAATCTGGGTATTCTTGCAGTATTCAAGTATTATGGCTTCTTTGCCGACAATCTGAATCTGCTCCTGTCGCAGTTTGGTTTCTCGCTTGATATGCCTACATGGCGTATTATCCTGCCAGTGGGTATCAGCTTCTATACTTTCCAGTCGCTGAGCTATTCCATTGATGTTTATCGTGGTAAACTCCCTGCCACCAGGGATGTCGTGGCTTTCTGTACTTATATAGCCTTCTTCCCGCAGTTGGTGGCAGGTCCTATTGAGCGTGCTACGAAT
>Ga0310695_10008052_pt1 | contig 16509 bp, 12 predicted proteins | sample RumenRJG_04DNA_FD_203882 | JGI IMG/M metagenome (GOLD analysis project Ga0310695, IMG submission 203882) | Bovine rumen microbial communities from Lethbridge, Alberta, Canada - RJG_04 (v2) (version 2) | ecosystem: Host-associated > Mammals > Digestive system > Stomach > Rumen | place: Canada...
ACGTTGCATCATCTCGTTGAAATCAACCTGATGACCGTCGAACTCAGGGCCGTCCACGCAGACAAACTTGGTCTTTCCGCCAACACTTACACGGCAAGCACCACACATACCTGTGCCGTCCACCATGATGGTGTTTAGGCTGACATCAGTCGGGATCTCATATTTTTTAGTCAGTAAGCAGCAGAACTTCATCATGATAGCGGGACCGATGGCAAAGCACTTGTCGACCTTCTCGCGCTGGATAACTTCTTCCATGCCGACAGTCACCACACCTTGCTTGCCGTAAGAACCGTCGTCGGTCATGATGATGACTTCATCACTTGAGGCACGAACCTCGTCTTCAAGAATGATAAGGTCCTTGCTACGACCTGCAATCACGCTGATTACTTTATTTCCAGCAGCCTTGAGGGCTTGGATGATGGGCAACATAGGAGCAGTTCCTACGCCACCACCAGCACAAAGCACGGTGCCGTAGTTCTCAATATGAGTGGCACGACCAAGAGGTCCGACTACGTCTGCTACGTAATCTCCCTCATTCAAGGCGCAGAGCTGACTTGTGCTGGCACCAACCGTCTGGATGACCAAAGTGATGGTTCCCTTCTCGAGGTCGCTACCTGCTATTGTCAAAGGCACACGTTCGCCTTTTTCATCAACACGAACAATGACGAAGTGACCTGCCTTGCGTGCCTTTGCAATCAAGGGAGCCTCAACGTCAAGTCTGAATACCTTCTCGCTAAACTGAACTTTCTTAACAATCTTGTACATACCTTCTTTGTATTGTGTTATCCTTTAATTAGTCAATCATTTCGCAACCCATGTAAGGTACAAGCACCTTGGGAACGCGGATGCCCTGTTCTGTTTGGTTGTTCTCCAAGATAGATGCCACGATACGGGGCAAAGCAAGTGCTGAGCCGTTGAGGGTGTGGCAGAGTTCTGTCTTGCCAGTAGCTGTGCGACGAACGCGGCACTTCAAGCGGTTGGCCTGATAGGTGTCGAAGTTCGACACGGAGCTGACCTCAAGCCAACGCTTTTGGGCTTCACTATAAACCTCGAAGTCGTAGCATATTGCGCTGGTAAAACTCTGGTCGCCACCGCAAAGACGAAGGATGCGATAAGGGAGTTCAAGCTTTTGCAACAAGCCTTCAACATGAGCGAGCATCTCTTTGTGGCTCTCCGCACTATGTTCCGGCGTATCGATTCGCACGATTTCTATCTTGCTGAACTCATGCAAGCGGTTCAAGCCACGAACGTCCTTGCCATAACTTCCTGCTTCACGACGGAAACATTGGGTGTATGCGCAGTTCTTGATAGGCAGGTCTTTCTCGTCGAGTATTACATCGCGATAGATGTTCGTTACAGGCACCTCTGCAGTTGGAATGAGATACAAGTCGTCAACTTCGCAATGATACATCTGGCCTTCCTTGTCTGGAAGCTGTCCTGTGCCGTAACCTGATGCTGCATTCACGACGGTTGGAGGCATAATCTCTTCGTAGCCAGACTTTTGTGCTTCATCCAAGAAGAAGTCAATCAAAGCACGTTGAAGCCTTGCGCCCTTGCCACGATAGACAGGAAAGCCTGCTCCCGTTATCTTGACGCCGAGGTCGAAATCAATGAGATTGTACTTCTTTGCGAGTTCCCAATGTGGAAGCTTAGCAGTCTCAACAACAGGATTTGCAGTCCAGTTGCCAACCGTATCTTGTCCTAAAACGCATTCTTTGAGGTTAGACTTCACGACCCAGTTGTCTTCGGCACAAGTTCCTTCGGGCACCTCGTCGTAAGGAATGTTGGGAATCTGGCAGAGAAGACGAGTCATTTCCTGCTCGGCTGTCTCCTTCTTGTTCTCGAGATTCTTGCTTGTTTCCTTGAGGGCAGCAACCTTTATCTTGACCTCTTCGGCCTCTTCTCGCTTGCCTTGCTTCATGAGCATACCAATCTCGGCTGCAAGCTTCTTGGCTGCAGAGAGGTTCTGGTCGAGTTCTGTCTGTGCTTGACGACGGCTCTTGTCGACAGCAATGACTTCTTCGATTGCCTGACGTGCGTCAGTGAAATGTTTCTTCTCTAGTCCTGCGATGACTCGCTCGGTTTCTTCTGTGATGAGTTTTAGTGTAAGCATATATTGTATTTAGTATTTGACGATTTACTATTTAAAAGGGGAACCAGACGAATGCGGCTGCGTCCCAGAGTGCGTGACTAATGATGATTGCTCTCAGTTGATTGGGCATAAGCCAATAGAGTCCGCCCCAAACTATACCGCAAACAAGGGCTGCCATGATGAGCATGAAGTTGCCTGAAGGCAGATGAACTGCGGTATAACAAGCCGTAGTCAGCAGGAAAGCGACAAACGGGGAACGGAATTTCGTAAGAGTCCTTTGTACATAACCTCTCCAGAATATCTCTTCTGCAGGTCCTATGACAAAGAGCAGGAGTAAAGCAAGCAGGGTAGGCGAGACGTCTCCCTTTATATTATATATAAGGTTCACCTGCGCGCGCGAAAAAGAAAAAAGGAGCTGCGACAGGACATTCCCTGCATAGAATATAAGCCATAGCGATACAGCGATGGCTATGCCTAAGAGACAAGTAAAGGTGGTTGGGGCTTCATCTTCTCCAATGCACTCCTTTCCGCCAAAAACAAAGGCGAAGCAGGTAAGTATGAGTGCCGAGGCAACCATACAAATCCAGAAGTTGATGTGGGGCGATGTCCAAGGCGAGAACATGATGAACCATAGCAAAGCAGCAACAAGCAGACCCATCACGAGTTTGCTTTTGTCGCGTATCTTTATGGTATTGCTTGTCGTCATGTGCCTTTATGTTAGAGCCTCAATGATAAGTCCGATGGCGAGTGTCATGCTGAAGGCTAACTGCAGTTTGGCCGTCGCTTCGTCAAGGTTGGCAATTGCTTTGATACCTTCTTTCTTGCAGGATAGCATCTGTTTGCAGTTACCAAGAGCTATGGGTAAAGTGATGAAGGTAACCAGCGTCCAAAGGCTTACATAACCGAGCAAAGCAACAGCCAGCAGCCAACAATAGGGCAGAACCATCTCGAAGAGATAAACATTAATTGCAGCTGGCCTGCCAGTCAGCATGGCAAATGTGCTGATGTGAGCCCTTTTGTCGGTCTCGATGTCTCGCGCATTATTAGCATGAAGGATGGCAACCGTGATGCTTCCAACAGGAACGGCAAGCCAAAGTACCTGTGGTACGATGTTACCTGAGCAGATGAATGTGGTGCCAAGCATGGGTAAGAGTGCATAGCAAGCCATAATGACGAGGTCGCCTAGAGCTGCGTACTTCAATGGCGGGTAGAGCAAAGAAAGGGCGATGCCTGCCAAGCCGAACCAAAGTAAAGTGATGCCTGTCAAGTAAACCATTAACAAGCCCATCAGGACGGCTGCAACTTGCAAAATAATGGAAAGGCTGAGCACTTCCTTTGGCGTGAACTGCTTGTCGGTAAGGATGCGAACACCAAAAGTATCTGCGGCATCAACACCTCGCTTGTAGTCGTGATAGTCGCTCCACACATTACCGGCAGCATGCACGAGAACAATGTTCACGAGAGCCATGATGCCCAGCCACCAATTGACTTCTATGCCTTTGCTCCAAAGGAACATCATTGAAACGAAGACAGGCATCGTGGAAGCAGGAAACGACCAAGGTCTTGTTGCCAGAATCCATTCTTTAAGTGTGTGCCTTTTCATTTTGCGCTCTTAAAAAACATAGTCCCCTCACTGCTGATAGCATGAGGGGACTTAATTTGAGTTGTGATTGTCTGTTTCAGATGAGCAGGGATGCCCTTATGCCTCAGCAGTGACGGGAACTACACTTACAGTACTGCGGTCGAGACGACCTTTCCTGAACTGTACGGTTCCGTCAACAAGAGCATAGAGCGTGTTGTCCTTACCCATAGCAACGTTTGTGCCGGGATAGTGACGAGTACCGCGCTGACGAACGATGATGTTACCAGCGACGCACTTTTCACCACCAAAAATCTTGACGCCCAGTCTTTGAGCGTGTGATTCGCGTCCGTTCTTAGAACTACCTACACCTTTTTTATGTGCCATTTTGTTTAGTCTTTAGAGTTAAACATTAAGCGTTGATACCCTTGATGGTCAGTTCAGTGAACTGCTGGCGATGACCATTGAGCTTGCGATAGCCCTTGCGACGCTTCTTGTGGAAGACGAGCACCTTATCGCCCTTAACCAGGGGTGAAACGACTTCAGCCGTAACCTTTGCGCCGTCAATGGTGGGAGTGCCCACTGTGATGGTGCCGTTATCGACCAACAACACATTCTCAAATTCAACAGTCTTGCCAGCTTCTGCATCGGCAATGTGATGAACGAAGAGCTTCTGACCCTCCTCAACACGGAACTGCTGACCGTTAATCTCTACGATTGCGTACATTTGTTTAATTAATTGTTTATAACGGGTTTGACCGCGGGGCGGAGTCAACTCGTGACCCTCTTTTTCGAGCCTCTACGGCATAAATCGGGTGCAAAGGTACACTTTTTCTGCTTATCTGCCAAATTTTTCGGCAAGAAAATGTGCTTATTTGATACTTTATTCCACGTAGCTTTCCAGCAGCTTGGCGTTTTCGTCGGGTAGGATGGTTACTTCCTTGATGGAAGCCGGTACGACGAGTGACTCGCCTTGATGCAGGAAGATGCCTTGTCCGGCTGGGCTGAGGAAGCAACATTGACCATCGAGACACATGTAAACTCTGAAACTATCGATGCCCGTATAGTCGCGTTTGAAGGGCTTGGTGAGCTTCAACTCGTTGGTCGTGAAGAAGGGGCATTCCACCAGACCCACGACAGCATCTCTTGTTTCGGTATAGACGACCTTCGGGTCGGTAGTAATGTCTTGGAAGTTAATTGCTTCGAGAGCGAGTTCGGTGTGCAGTTCTCGGAGGTTTCCATCGCGGTCACGACGCAGATAATCATAGATGCGATAGGTCACGTCGCTGGTCTGCTGAATCTCAGCAATGACCATTCCAGCCCCGATACCATGCACCCGACCGGCAGGGATGTAGAAGCAATCGCCTTCGCTGACGTTCACCTTGTTGAGATCATCCTCGATACTTCCGTCGGCAACCTTTTGGGCGTAATCGCTTGTCTCGATTTTCTGGCGGAAACCAGCGATGAGCTGACTGCCGCGGTCTGCATCCACCACGTACCACATCTCGTTCTTGCCCATTTTCCCATGCCTTTTGGCTGAAAGCGCATCATCAGGATGCACCTGAATCGAGAGGTCCTGCCGAGCATCAATGAACTTGATGAGAAGGGGGAAATCATTACCAAACTTCTCGAAATTCTTCTTCCCGAGGAAGTCGGCACCATAACGAGACACGATTTCGGGCAGAGTCAAACCTTTGTCTATGCCGTTTGTGGCAACCGATTCTGAGCCTTTAACTGCAGAGACTACCCACGTTTCAGAGCCCCAAAGCGTAGGCTTGAAGATTGGATTAAACTTGAGGATATCCATAATATATTAACTGATTTTGTTCATTCTAAACACGATACGAGCGAGGCGCAGTTCCTCCTCCTTATAGATGTCGCCGTACTCCTTCATCGCCATTTCCATATCATCCGTTTTGGCGTTCTCGAAGTAATCGAGCAACTCGTTCATGCAATCGTCGCCCAAGACCTCATCTGTAAAATAACTGATGTCGAGATGACGTTTCTGCTCTGCAAGCAACTCAAGTTCGTCAAGCACTTCGTCCAGCCCGAGTCCTTCTGTTTCGGCAAAGGTGTCGAGGGCAATGTGTCGGTCGATGGCTGTGATGAGCTTGATTTGTTGTTTGCAAAGTTGAGAGACAGCGTGACTGGCTTCTTGGCGTTCTTTCTGAGCTTGTTCGAGGATAGAGTCTATTTCGGGTACGTCGGTCTCCGTTTCGGTGATGGATTCGTCATCTGGAATCGTGAACGATTTTGGCTTCTTGGCGAACTTTTTGCCTGCAGCGGTAGGCATCAGTGCGTTCTTCTTTGTGACCATCTGTTTGATGAGGCCATTCTCGTAGGCAGTATCGATGATAGTTGCCCAGAAGTCTTCATCGTTTGTTTCGCCTACGCCGAAGTATTCCTTGTCGAACAGTTCGTATTCTTCTATTTGGCGGCTCCTTCTGCCCATCATGAAATCGATAAGCAGTTGACGCTGAGCGGGCATGTTGATCTCTATCAGCGCCTTAATGAGCTTGACTATTGGTTCTTTTGCTTCCATCCTTTAGATGTGTGTATCATTTTGCGGTGCAAATATAGAACATTTATCAATTGCTACAAAGGAATTTAAGATTTTTTTTTGAGATTGTTGTTTTTCAGCAGAGAATGCGACTTATACCTATTAAATTATATGTATTGTATTTCAAAGAGCATATAAAAGACAGAATGCAATGACGTATCGTACTATTTTAACACATCTTAACGGGAAAAGTTCTTTTATTTAATAAGAATATGTATATATTTGCACACAATTATAATATATCTGTACTTAATTGACTACAAAAACAAAACCAAACATATTTACTAACTTTTAATTTTTAAACATGAGAAGAACAAAACTCTTCAACTTGGCTATGCTCGCTGTAGCATGGCTTGCAGGTGGTTCCGCTTTGGCACAACTTGATGCCAATAAGGTGTACACCATTGTCAACAACAATGATGCCAACATGTTCATGCAGGACAATGGCACTGGCGGTGTTGACCTCAGTGCTGAGAACGAAAACTCCTATTGGAAGTTCGTGCCCACAACAAATGCCGACTGCTACTACATCCAGAATGCTACGACCGGAAAGTACATTCAGGGTTATACTGCAGCTGAGCAGGAGGTGGCAACCGGCGACACAGGCGTTGAGTATTACGTGAAGGCAGATGCTACAGGCACTTACGCTGGCAAGTATCGTATGTCATGCACGGCAAACAGTCCGCACGACTTCTCTGAAGGTACTTTAGGCTTGAACTGGAAGAATCCCGGCACCGTTCAGAGCTTTGCTTCTGTAGCAGAAGGCAACCCGCGTTCAGCCTGGACGTTGACAGCAATCACAGTGCCGACTCCAGACCCGGGCACCGACGTGACTTGGGACGAGCCCGCACAAGTAGATGGTGTGTATCAGATTGGTACAGCCTCTGAACTTGAATGGTTTGCAGAGTATGTAAACTCTGTAACAGGTGTTGATGACCCGGAAAAAGATGCTAAGCTTAATGCTCAAGCAGTTTTGACGGCAGACATCGACTTGACAGGCATCGACCACAGTCCTATTGGTCGTTACACAAACGAGAGTGGCGCTGTCATCGACACCTACAAGTTCTCTGGCAAATTCGACGGACAGTTCCACACCATCAGCAATCTGGTGATTGACCGCCCTGATGACGAGGCACTCGGTCTCTTCGGCTTCTGCCGTGGCAATGCCAAGATCAAGAACATCATCATGGATTCCACATGCTCCATCAAAGGTAAGAATCGCATCGGCTCTATCGTCGGCCTTATCCAGACCAATACTGGTGCAAGCGATGGCCTTGAGATTCTCAACTGCGTCAGCTATGCAACATTGACCACAACCTCGGGTGCAGCAGGCATGATTGGCGCCGGTTGCGAACAGTATCCCTACTTCGACATGGAGAACTGCGTGAATGCCGGTCGCATCGATGCAGTGAACAAAGGTTCTGCATTCTGCGGATGGAACAAGTCTGCCGGTGGCAATGCCAAGATGTGGAATTGCCTGAACATTGCAGAGATTAGCGTACTGGACGGCACCAATCAGCTCTTCCGCGGCCAGAACCGTTCTGTTGCCAACTGCTATGACACTTTCCACAGCGGCAGCAATTTCCAGGGCGAGCATCCCACTTACACAACAGCCGATCCTCTGCACAGTGGTGAGATTTGCTACTTGCTGAATACAGCTCTTCGCAGCGACCTCGCAGAGCAGGCTAATCCCAATGCCCAACCATTCACTCAGGACCTTTCCGACCCCAACTCCATTCCTCTTCCCATTCCTGGCAAGGCTGTTTATCAGGTTGCAGCCCTCGACTGTGCAGGCAATCCCAAGGGTGGTGTTGCTTATAGTAACGAAGAAGGTGGCAGTACACAGGACGACCACGAGTTCGATCCTGCAACAGGTCTGTGCACAGTCTGCTCTGCTCCCAAGGTTGACTGGATGAGTGCAGAAGCCGACGGCTATTACATCCTCCACAATGTTGCAGAGGTTGAGTGGTTCTCTCGCATGGTCAAGAACGGCTACGGCGCAATGAATGCCAAGCTTGCCAACGACATTGACTACGAAGGTGTGGCCAATGCTCACCTGCCTATCGGAACAAGTGCAAAGAAGTTCTTCGGTCACTTCGACGGTCAAGGTCACCGCATCAAAGGTATGGTGCTGACAACAGCCAGTGCGCTCGAGAACCGTGGCTTCGATGGCCAGGGATTCTTCGGTTCTGTTCGTGGCGGTGGTACTTCTGTTGATGGCATTACCAACAACGAAGTCATTATCGAGAACCTCATCATCGACTCTTCATGCTCTATTGAACACGACAACAATTTCGCAGCTGGCGTTGTGGCTCACGTCAATAGCCGCAACAACAACGACAGCCACATTATCATTCGCTACTGCGGAAACGAGGCAAACGTATCTTCTACAGGTAAGAACATTGCTGGTATCCTCGGTTGTGTAGAGGCAACAGAGGTTGGCCTGACCATTAAGCAGTGCTACAATACGGGTAACATCTACGGCGGTGCTGGCGAAAGTGCAGCCATTTGCGGTTGGACAGGCACGCCCAAGGATTACTTGGTTAAGGAGTTCAGCGGTTGCTGGAACATTGGTGAAGTGACAGGTATCGACGGCAATGGTTACAACCTCGTTCGTGCAGGCAAGCTCAACAACGAGCTCTATCCTGCTGTCATCAACAGCGTTGACCTTTGCACGACAAACGGCGGCAATCAGGGCAAGGTGACCATCAACACCGAGAACCCCATCCAGAGCGGCGAACTTTGCTACCTGCTCAACGGCGACCAGAGCGAAATCACTTGGACACAAGACCTTGGCGTAGAGGACATGCCCAATATGTGGGGCACAACGAGCCAAGTCTTCCAGGCTGGTACGAAGGATTGCACCGGCGCAGCCGTAGGTGGCGTAACCTATAATAATACAAGCGGCGAGACCATCGTTCTTCCTCACAACATCAACGACGAGATTGGCATGTGCGACGTCTGCTACACCCAATTCCAGGAGCCCGCACTTGTCGATGGCTACTATGAACTGAAGAATGCCGGCAACGTGGAATGGTTCAGCCATAAGGTTGACGAGGGCGGTGACGCTAATCTCCAGATTAACGGCAAGCTGATGAACGACATCGACATGCTTGGCATCGAGAACCTCCACCTGCCCATCGGCGTGAACACCGGCAAGAAGTACAACGGCACTTTCGATGGCCAGGGCTTCCGCATCAAGAACATGATTATCGAGCGTCCCTCTGACAGCAATATCGGTTTCTTCGGCTTCCTGCGCGGCAACGCTGCCAACACGACTGTCAAGAACCTCATCATGGACAAGAGCTGTACCATCCACGGCTACAACCGCGTGGGTGGCATTACGGGCAGCTGCCAGAACAATGGCGCGCTCATCACGCTTGAGAACATCATCAACGAAGCAACCGTAACTGCTGAGCATCAGGATGCAGCCGGCATCATTGGCGGTCAGGAAGGCAACGGTCCCAAGTGGCTCATTCGCAACGTCTTGAACACGGGTACCATCACAGCTAAGAACGAGGCTCCTTATGCCGGTGCTCTTTGCTGCTACCTTGGCGGCAACAACGAAAGCGTCATCGAGAACTTCGTGAACCTTGGTACAATCAACGGTCACAGAGGCGGCAACATCGGTCGTATCGCTGGCACACATACCAACATCATCGACCTTTCCGATACAGATTTCGACAGCAGCCTCGAGACGAACTATGGCCTCGACAGCGGCCTCGAGAAGACCGATATCGCAAACGGCAAGCTGGCTTACACCGTAGGTTGGGGGCAGCTCATCGGCACTGACGAATATCCCACACCTCTCAACGACGTTGAGGTATGCTATGTCGGCGACGCAGGCTATGCAACCCTCTACGACAGCACTACAGGCTACCAGTTGAATGGCGATGTAGTGGCCAATTCGGCAGTCTTCAACGCAGGTTGGCTCATTATGAGCGAGATTGGAACAGACGTTCCCGCAGGCACACCCGTCATCCTGAAAGGTACCTACTACAACAAGCTCGAAGCCGACCTGCCTGCCCTCAACATCGCCAACGACCTGTTGGGCACCGATGAAGACCTCACGGCCGATGGCAGCCAGTACGTACTTGCCATCGTCGACGACGAGCTCGGTTTCTATCGCGTTCGCGACTACGTTCCCGCAGGCAAGGCTTACTACCAGAGCGCAAGCGGTGTCAAGGCCTTCGGTCTCATTGACGACGATGCAGACGGCATTAGCAACCTTAACGAAACCGTTAACGAAAACGCTCCCATCTACAACGTAGCAGGTCAGCGCCTCCAGAAGATGCAGAAGGGCATCAACATCGTTGGCGGCAAGAAGGTCTTGATTAAGTGAGTGAAGAACTGAGCTTGCTCGAGTTCTTCCGCCCCGCCTGCGCCTGAGCGAAAGCGAAGAATGTGAAAGAGCTCGAGCATAGCTCAAGATTCTCTTCTAATTCAAAATGTATAAATTCAAATTTCAAATATAATGAAAAAGACATATTTGATACCTGCTATGCAGATGGAAGAGGCTCTGGCAGCTACAATGATAGCCGAAAGCCTGAAAGTCAACGAAGACAGCGAAAAGACAGTCGATGGCGACAAGTCCCTCACGAAGGAAGCCGACGACTGGAACATCTGGGGAGCAGAATAAAAACTCTCCTGAGCAATAAGAAAGGGGGCAGACCACTTTGGTTTGCCCTTTTTCATTTAGTATATGTCTAATAATAACTTGTTATTTTTGTTCTCCCGTTAAAGGTTGTCTTCTTTCTACCTCAATCTGTTCCGGATGAAGTGCCGGCGGGCATAGGCGAAATAAAGGACAACGCCCAGCAGGTTGCTGAGCCATGCCAGCCAAAAGGCTGCGCCATAGGACATCCACTCGCTGACGATTCCGCCCAATATGATGCCGAGACCAAATCCTGCATCCCACGAGGTCAACAGAGTGCCGTTGGCCGTGCCCCGCTGATTGTTGGGAGCCAGGTTGATGAACATGGTCTGGAAGGCTGGAAACATGTGGCCGTTGCCCAAACCCACGATAAAGGCTGCGCCGTAGAAACCCCACGCGTTGTGCAGGGCTGCGAAGGTGAGGTAGCCGATGAGCGAAACCACGACGCCAATGGTGGCGTTCTCCGTTATTCTACCTTTCTTCAACCCTCGTGCTCCTACCAATCGGCTCGAGATGAGACCGATGCATAGCAGGGTGAAGAAAAGGCCTGTACCTGTGGTGATGCCCAGCTGCTGCTTCGCGTAAATGGCCAGATAGGTGCTGACGACGCCGTAGGAGAAGCTGTAACCGACCATGCAGAGCGCCTGAGGCCACCCTTTCAGAAGGAGAAAACGGTCGAGGGAAAGAGACCCCTCAACTCCCTTCTGGGGGAGAACAGGTCGGGGCTTGAGCTTCAATGTGCTGTTTATGGCGAATCCGATTCCTGCGGTCAGGAGCGAGACGAGGAAGATGAGGTTGTAGCTGTGCGTCCATCCCAAGATGAGCATGCCGATGGTAGGTGCGATGGCCGTGCCCAGGTTGTTGCTCAGGCCATAATAGCCGATGCCTTCGGCTCTGCGGCTGGACGGCAGTACATCGATGGCTACGGTGCTGTTGGCTACGGTAGCGGCTCCCATAGGTGCGCCATGAATAGTGCGAAGGATGCAGAACGAGAGCAGGCTGCCTGCCACGAGATAGCCGCCGAAGAGGATGGCAAAGAGTCCGTAGCAGACCAGCAGCACGAGCTTTCGGGGAAAGGAGTCGACAAGGTAGCCGCTAAAAGGACGGACGAGCAATGCGGTCAGGGCGTAGCCACTCAGGACTAGGCCGGTCTGGTCTTTCGTGGCGCCAAATGTTTCGCTCAGGTAAAGCGGGAAGAGCGGCGTGACGACCATGAACGAGAAGTAGAGCATGAAATTGGCCGTCCATGCTTTCAGGTAGTTGCTGTTCCAGAGCTTTTCCATCGACTATTGACGAATCAGGAACGCCTTGAAATCTGCAAAGTCTTTGCTCATCGGTACACTTTGCTTTGTGCCCTGCATAAAGGCTTGCAAGCGTTCTGGTATTGCAATGTCGCCGCCACAGATTTCGTCCACCGTTTGCTTGAATTTGGCTGGATGAGCTGTCTCGATGAAGAAGCCGGTCTCGCCCTCTTTTAGCCCTTCCTGCAAGGCTCGATAGCCACAAGCGCCATGGGGGTCGAGCTGATAGCCGGTCTCATCAAGGCATTTGCGCATGGTTTCGGCTATCTGTTGGTCGGTATAAGTGGCACCGCTGATGTCCTGATAAATGGCTTCGTGGCTCTTTCCATAGAGGTCGAGAATGCGTGCGAAGTTGCTTGGGTCGCCCACATCCATCGCATTGGCAATGGTCTGAACGCTTGGCTTGGGCTCATAATGGCCTGTCTGCAGGTAGTTGTAGAAGATGTCGTTGGCATTGTTTGCGGCAATGAAACGGCTAATAGGTAAGCCCATACGCTTGCCGAAAAGGGCTGAACAGATGTTGCCGAAGTTGCCGGATGGTACGCAGCAAACGACCTTTTCGCCCTTTAGCTTTTTCTTCAGCTGTGCATAAGCGTGGAAGTAGTAGAAGCTTTGGGGCAGGAAGCGAGCCACGTTGATGCTGTTGGCCGAGGTGAGCTGCATCTTGGCGTTAAGTTCTTCGTCCATGAAGGCATTCTTGACGAGGGCCTGGCAGTCATCGAAAACGCCATCGACCTCGATTGCCGTAATGTTCTGGCCAAGCGTTGTGAATTGGCATTCTTGAATAGGACTGACTTTTCCTTTGGGGTAAAGCACATAGACGTGAATGCCTTCCACGCCCAAGAAACCGTTGGCTACAGCAGAACCGGTGTCGCCACTTGTTGCAACAAGGACGTTGACCGTTCCTTTACCTTCTTTTTTGAGGAAATACTGCAGCAGTCGAGCCATAAAGCGAGCCCCGACGTCCTTGAAGGCGAGGGTAGGGCCGTGAAAGAGCTCGAGCGAATAAATGGGCTCTTCGACTTTTACCAATGGGATGACGAAGGAAAGCGTGTCATAAACTATCCGTCGAAGGCTCTCTGCATCCACATCTTCGCCAAAGAAGCTGTCCGCCACCTCATAGGCTATCTCCTGAAGAGACATGTCCTGTATGTTGTCGAAAAACGCTTGTGGAAGGGGCTTGATGCGCTCGGGCATATAGAGCCCTCTGTCCTCGGCCAAACCTTTGACGACAGCCTTTTCGAGTGTAGCAAGTGGTGCCTTGCCGTTTGTGCTATAGTATCTCATATCTTCATAAATTCTTTAATAAAAGCATCGCCTTCGAGCAAGCCATAGCTGCCCTCCTTTGCAGCCACTTCATCGAAAGTCTGAACCTGATCGGGCTCAATGCCTGGATAGTAGATGCAGAAAGGGATTGGTTCTGCTGTATGGGTGCGCAAATGAATGGGAGTTGGATGGTCGGGCAGGAGAGCAATGGAAAGTGGGGCGTTGAAAGTCGAAAGTTGAGAGAGGATGGGTGCAACGAGCTTCTGGTCGAGGCTTTCGATGCAGTATTGCTTCAAGCGAAGGTCGCCATCATGTCCTGCCTCGTCGCAAGCTTCGATATGCAGATAAACGAAATCTTCTGTGCGAAGAGCATCAATAGCAGCCCTTGCTTTTGCCTCATAATCTGTGTCCCAAAGACCTGTTGCACCAGGGACATTGATGACGTTCAGGCCAGCATATCGTCCAATGCCTCGAATCAGGTCGACAGCCGTAATGACCGAACCCGTCTTGATTTGCGGATAAGTTTCTGTGAGTGGCGTCATCTTTGGCCGATAACCGCCGCCCCAAGGCCAAATACTGTTCGCTGGGTCTAAACCTTTCTGCTGCCGTTCTATGTTGAGCGGATGATTTGCAAGCAATTCTTGACTGCGAAGGATAAGGTCTGTGAGAAGCCTTGCTGTTTCCTCTGCTTCGGGATATTCTGCCTCGAGCATATAGTCTCGCCAAGGTTTGAGCGGGATATCGTGAGGAGGCGTGCAACGAAGATACTTGTTGCCACCTTTTATGACCAAGAGATGCCGGTATTGAACGCCTGTATAGAAATGAACTTTGTCCGAGCCAAGATTTTCCTGAAGGAAACGAATCAATACATCACCTTCTTCCGTCTCAAGCCTGCCGCAAGAGTGGTTCTTCAGGAGCTCGCCTTCGAGGCAAAGCAGATTGCAACGTAAGGCCAAATCATCTTCTGCAAGTTCCACACCAATACTTGCCGCTTCAAGTGGTCCGCGACCTTCATAAACGACGTTCTGGTCGTAACCGAGAATACTTGAATTGGCAACCTCGCTGCCTGGATGAAAACCTTCGGGAATCGTCTTCAGCAAACCGTTGCGTCCATGCTTGGCAAGCCAATCGAAGTGCGGTGTATCAACGTGCTGGAGCAACGTCTTGCCACCCAATTCTTCGCATGGCCAGTCAGCCATACCGTCACAAAGGAGAATAAGATGTTTCATCTTCTTACCTCTTCCGTTATCCTTCTAACATCTAACATCTTACATCTTACATCTTAAATCTTATGCCAGGCTCATAATGTCTGCAAATACTCCAGCCGCCGTTACACTTGCTCCTGCTCCATAGCCCTGAATGAGCATCGGGTATTCGCGATAGCGTTCTGTCGTGAGCATAACGATGTTATTGCTCCCCTCAAGTGCATAGAACGAGTGGTTGTTGTCAAACTCCTGTAACGAGACAGTAGCCTTGCCGTTTTCAAGCTTTGCCACAAATCGCCATACCTTCTTCTGCTTCTCGAGTTCCTGACGTCTGGTCTCGAACTCAGCATCTAGCGAAGGCAGGTTCTTCCAGAAGTTCTCCAAAGACCCTTCAAAGAACGATTGAGGAATGAAGAGCTTAGCTTCCACATCTTCCTGGCTAATCTCGTAACCAGCTTCACGAGCCAAGATAACGAGTTTGCGGATGACATCCTTTCCACTCAAATCGATGCGCGGGTCTGGTTCGCTATAGCCTTTCTCGTGAGCCATCCGAACTGTCTCGCTGAAAGGAATGTCCTTGCTTATTGTATTGAAGATGAAGTTGAGCGTTCCGCTTAGAACTGCCTCAATCTTAAGTATTTTATCTCCAGAGTTACAGAGGTCGTTGATGGTTCGGATGATGGGCAAGCCTGCACCAACATTTGTCTCGAAGAGGAACTTGACGCCTCGCCTTTGACTTGTCTCTTTCAGAAGATGGTAATTGGCGAAATCGCTACTTGCAGCAATCTTGTTTGCCGCTACAACGTTGATGTTGTGCTCGAGGAAGTCTGCATAGAGGCTGGCCACTTCGGGACTGGCGGTACAATCGACGAAGACGCTATTGAAGATGTTCATGCCGATGACCTCGTCATGAAGCCTTTGTATGTTACTCTTTGGCGATGCAGCGAGTTGTTCGCGGAAGTTCTCCAGATTGATGCCTTCGCGAGTGAACATCGCATTGTGTCCGCTTGCAATACCTACAACGTTGAGCTTGAGCCGGAGTTCGCGCTTCAGTTTTTCCTGTTGCTGATGTATCTGCTCCAAAAGGCTGCCACCAACGGTTCCAACACCACAAATGAAGAGGTTCAGCACTTGGTATTCGGAGAGGAAGAACGAGTCGTGGATGACGTTAAGTGCTTTGCGGAGGAAGTTCTGATTGATGACGAAAGAGATGTTCGTCTCGCTGGCACCTTGCGCACAAGCAATGACGCTGATACCAGAGCGACCAAGTGTTCCGAAGAGCTTGCCGGCAATACCAGGCGTGTGCTTCATGTTCTCGCCCACGATGGCGACCGTTGCCAAACCTTTCTCGGCAAGCATTGGAAACATCGAGCCGTCCTCGATTTCTTTCTGGAATTCAAGGTTCAAGACTCGGCAAGCTTCGTCAGCATCTTCGTCCTGGACACCGATACTGGTACTGTTCTCACTGGAAGCCTGGCTGACCATAAACACGCTGATGCCATTGTCTGCAAGGCAAGTAAAGATGCGGCGGTTTACGCCAATCACACCCACCATCGAGAGACCTGATACCGTGATGAGTGTCGTGCCCTTAATGCTTGAGATACCCTTAATGCTTCTCGAATCGTCCTTAACTTCATCTTTAATGATGGAGCCGGGAGCATCGGGATTGAATGTGTTCTTGACAAGGATGGGGATGTGCTTGATGCAGACGGGGTAAATCGTCGGCGGATAGATGACCTTTGCACCAAAGTTGCTCAACTCCATTGCCTCGATATAGCTTAGTTCTGGAATGACGTAAGCCGAACTGATGACGCGTGGGTCGGCAGTCATAAAGCCATCCACATCGGTCCAT
>Ga0310695_10008053_pt1 | contig 16508 bp, 10 predicted proteins | sample RumenRJG_04DNA_FD_203882 | JGI IMG/M metagenome (GOLD analysis project Ga0310695, IMG submission 203882) | Bovine rumen microbial communities from Lethbridge, Alberta, Canada - RJG_04 (v2) (version 2) | ecosystem: Host-associated > Mammals > Digestive system > Stomach > Rumen | place: Canada...
CATTGCTTCATTGATGATCTTTGCAGTAGCATCCTCGATATTTACGAGATTGAATTCACAAGTGATTCCATTCTCTTCATATACAGCATGACACGCGTCATATGCATATGGCATATCAGTAGGATCAACACATTCAAGATACTTGTTTACATCACTTCTTAAGTGATCAAACTGAGCACCCTTTCTTGCAGTTTCATCATCAATAATTGGATTTATTGAGATTGCCATCTGTAAATATGAAGCATATACTTGTTCAAGTAATGCAACTGTTGCTGTAGCATAATCGAGTGGAACTGAATTAGCTACAAATACAGGGAATTCAAAGATATTTCCTTTAGCTGCCTTTATGACAGACTTGGAGCTTTTCTTGAATTTACCGGCACTTTTCTTAAAGTCTTTCGCAGATGAAGAGAGTTCTTCAGTATCATCGATACTATCTCTAACATCGCTAAGTACATCGGTTAATGCACCCATTTATTATTCCTCCTTTATTTAAAATGCTCTAAGCTTACCATCCGCAATTAATTTAGTTTTAATCAGATCTTCATCCAGTTTCTCAAGAGCATAGATCTTCTTTCTATTAAGACCATACAGATAGTCTACTTCTTTACCTAATTCAATAAAATTCTTTTGCATTTCTTTAAAACGCTCTTGAATTTGCATAAAATTAATATCGTTATGAGTTGATACATTCATTGGAGAACCAGTTAATCCAACCTGAGCACCTTGCATTTCACCAGCTTTCTTTAATATAGCATCAACTTCTTTCTTGACACCATCTATTTTAGAAGATAACTGATTTAAATAGTTTCTGAATGCATCGCGATCATCCGGATTATAACCAAACTGATCAACAAACAATTCTCTTTCAGATATCCATGTTGGAGCCGGTAGAATCATTTCGGAAAATTCAGTAGTATTCTTTCCTAATAAGTCAACACTTACCATACTGAATTCATTAGTTTGCATCCATCTATCTCGTTGAATATCACCCATTCGTTGGAATAAATCTCGAGATTCATCCAAATATTTCATTACTTCTGTAGCTGATCTTAATCTGGTATAATAGTTTATTTCTATATTACCATTATCATCTGCAATAGCTCGAATATGATCTGGGTCATTCATATAGTTATTGAATCTTTCGACTTCTGAAGTCTTAAGCATATCCCATAACTCTTTTTGAGCAGGGTTCATTAACTTATAACGAATTTTTTCAAATATATCTTTTAAATATTGAATTATCTGACGGAACATTCTTGGTATAAACAAGAAGAAAGTAACCAATTTACTTTCATCAGGTTTTTGTTCCCACCAGTTTTCCAATACAATTTCATTACTACCAAGATTGAACATTATATCACATTTATCACATAATTCCGCGATAGTTTTAGTAATACTTTGATCAGATTCGCCATATAATGTATCAATCCTGTTAATAGATGCAAGACATTGTTCTGTCAAACTTGTCATAAATCCTTCTCCTTTCCATATAATATTGGCTGGTTATCATGCAGTCTTACAGCATATTACTCATATCCCTCAATCGTAAAATCTTTTTCAATTCATCAGATAAACCGGTCATGTACTTGATTGTGACTTCATAACGAGGATGGAATGAGTAATATTTTGCAGCATCATTGTCAATGATTAAACAGTCATTAGCCATTATACCAATATGACCACGTTTCTCATTAGGTTGCATCATATCCCATACTGCCTTTTCGTAATTGTCATTATCTCCTGTATTTACCCATGGACGAAGTAACTTCATTTCAGCCAAAGCCATTTGAGTTTTAGAAAAAGATGAAGGCATTTTGCAATAAATGTCCACATATATTTTACATGGAGTATCGATGAATAATCCATTCAATTTAGGTAATACCTTTTTATTGAAGAATGCTTGATTCTTCGCAGCCCCAGGAACATATACACGATATCCACATAATCTAGGTCGATGAGATGGAGCCGGTACCATATCAATTGTGAATGATACCGTCTTCCATTTAACATTAGACAATACAGTGGCAACATCGGTTATCTGTTGAATTGTTTTATTAGAACAAGTCTTCAAAAAATTGTCTAAATCATTCATCGATTCACCTCATTAGTTTGCATAAATTCTGTAATCAAAGAGGATTGTTGTATTCTCTTCTAATGGAATTGCCGCAAATGTATAGTATGTAAAGAGTTTAATACGTTGAGCTTCATCAACTGTCAATGTATTGAACTCAGATTCTGCCAATATATTGAGATAATTATCAATAGTATACTGGATTTCTTCATTCTGATTATAGAATGCTTGTACACCTAAGTTTGCTTCTGTATCACCCAGGTTTGTCATTGCAGTTGTTCTATCAATATTACCTACAGATGAAGAAGCTATTGTGTTTACAACACCCAAGAAACCATTCATCTTTGTATTGAGCATCTGAGCAACACCCAGATCTCCAGTAATCTGTAATATTGTATTGGCATACTGTATAGCTCTTGTATCATCATCTTCAGTTAAGTTAACCTTCTTAAAGATGAGGAGAAGTAAAGGCTTGACATACTTTGTATGAAGCTCTTCCAAGGTAGATCTAGTACCCTTAAGAGTATCAAATGCAACTAAACCAAGTTCATTGATTCTTGGAGTTGTATTTGAATTATCTGCAGAATTGAAATAAGCCATACAGTCAGATGAATCTATTGCGAGATTACACTGAATATATGATTCAATTCTATTTGACTTAGGAGTTACTGCATTTGGACCAAGGTCATTTGCATTGATTGGCTCTAAAGCATTCCAACTTTGACCATCTCTGTACCATGAATGATAAAGCTTTGGTCTTTCTTCGAACTTCTTAATGTAGTATGCTGAACCAGCAACAGAAGATTCTGAAGATGATGTGATTCTTAACTTACCAAGATACTTATTTGCAATACTTGGATCAAGATCTCCACCCTGAGATTCTTGGAATGGAATTGGTGATCTTAACATTGTAAATGAATAATTTGTATTCTTTGTAGTATTACCATCTTCACCAGATCCACCATTACCAACCATGAAGCCCTGAATGAAATGATTTGATGCATTATCGTCCTCCATTACAGTATATTCCTCTGGAGCTATACCGATATGCATCTTATCTTCATTATTAAGATCAGGAATTGCTAATGTAGTATCACGATCCAATGGAATCATTTGATTATCAGGATCATGTACAGAATCTAAATAAAGATTAAACATCTTAAGAAGTGCAAACGAGTAACCGGAAATAGGAATGATATTATCACTCTCTTCCCATAATGATACTTCACCAGTATCATTATTCTTAATAGATACTCGAACATGCCCTTTTAAGCCATGAGATTCATTCTCCTCAAAGCCTAACTGTTCGAATATTCTTTTTGCGTTTTCCATTATTAAACCTCCTTTATGGTACTACTGGAAAGGTATATTCAGTACCCTTTTCATATTCGGATAAAGTGCTCCATAAACATTTTAATGATAATGCACTAAGATAACTTGCTCTGCCTGCATTATGCTCAATATGAGTTACTGCAAATAAAGCTAATGTAGTATCTCCGAAATAACGAGTATTTGAATCCATTGCGCATGGCCATTCACTACTCTTCACTGGGTGTGGAGCATGAATCAATTGGAATAAATGATTCTCTCGTAATGAAGCATAAAAGTTTACTTCGAGATAGTCATCATTATCCATTACTGCATTTATCTCATCAACAATGTCTTCAATGGTTTTAACAGTTGAAGTATCAACTGCATAATCCTTCGTTTCAGTTCTATTGGTAACTTTAAATGCGGACATTGTGTGGATATATGTAATAACTTCTTCATTTATGTAAACATTTCCATCTAATCCTTCATAAATGGAAACACTATCTGCTTTACCACCTAATGATGTTGCTTTTCTTACATCTTTACCAACTAAATCCGGGATTATTAATCCATCGGATGTTTTAGTTGGTTTAGTTTCATCATTAGCTCCCCAGCTTGTAGTGAGTTTATTGCCATTAAACGTCATCCCTTTACCAGGATCGATTTGTAATGTTGGCATTAATCATCACTCCAATTCAAAATACCCGTAATAAGATCAGTTACGAGTACAGGTTCTTTGATATCATCAGGTTTCTGTGTAAGACGTGTTACCGTCTTACCACATCGAAGTATTTCAATACGATTACTACCTTCTTCAGTACCACCGATACCATTTCCTGCGATATTATAGATTTCTTCAGTACCAGCTACACCACCAGATACTCCTTTTTGTAAATGAAGTAATCCATCATCACCAATGTAGATACCATTATCATCTTTTGATGATATCTTTGGAGTAACTTTATTATTGACATCTAAGATCAATGTCTTATTATCAACATGAACACATATCGTAGTATTGTTAAAAGCCATGATATCACCATCTTCCTAAATAGACACTACCTGTGATTTTATTACCGCATTCGCCAGGTTGATTCTGTTTTGATGTTGATGTGATTAAATAATAATCGTAAACCGGTGGTTCTTCTACCGGTTCATATGAATCATCATAATCATCTGGAGCAAATACACCAGATTCGACCTTTTCATTTACAGCTTTAACGAAATCATCGATTCGATCTAAGAACCACTTACCTGGGCAAGCTGTTGGTACAAACATGCGGTGAGTTGTCAATGTTCCAGATGAATCACCCGTATAATATAGCTTAAAACCATAACGAGTACAAATATCGGCACATAATAAGATGCATTTTTCGTATGCTGCATCATCCATTTTGCCGATTTGTGTAGTGCTTCCTTGATCAGAATAATCTGGGTCAGAAGAAACTTCGATTGTGATGGCCTGGTAATCATTATCTGGACTATCCGAACACCATGAACGATCTTCTTCAGGAACACATAAACCGACTCTTCCGGTTGGTCCGATAATATAGTTTGATGAAGCTTCTCTTTTAGGATTTGCCCATCCAGCTGATACACTTTCAGGTTCACCATGACTAGATTGATAGTGTACCGTTATCTTTTTAACAGTTTGACCATTTCTACCTCGGTTACATTTATCATTATCTGAGACAGTACAATCAACCAATGATGATACTTGTGCCATGATGCCACCTCCTTATTCACCCGGACCCGCATCAGGATCAGGATCATTTACTCGAACACGATACATATCACCGGGTAATGTACAATCAACATCTGGATTGAAATCCATCAGTTTCTTACCTTCTGGATCATTCGATTCAAATACACGATGTACTCTATCGGTACATGCAATCATTAAAGGTTCTTCAACCGAAGGATTATCAGATCTACCAAATGGACAATTAGCACCGACACGAAGGCCCTCATTATCATAAGGGCCCTCATATACGGTGCCCCCGCCGATAAGTCTACCGGCAGGAGCTGCAACATATATGCCATCGTCCTCGATGGTTAATCTTCCTTCGACTTCAGATTTAATATTTAACCCAACGGCACCATTTTCATCAAACTTTAAGTCTGAATCAATGTCAAGCTGAAGAGTCACTTCTTTATTAGCCATGAAGTCTCACCTCTATTATATATAATTACCGCGATAATCAATACGTCTTCCTGTTCTATTACCTGCGGTGAAGTCTGAAGAGTCATCAGTCTTCTTAACAAAGGTTTTCGAGATGAAATCAAATAATCCGATTTCATTATTTGAAGAGATACATGGAACGAAGTCTGCAATGACATTAGCAGGATCATTTTCAGCAACCTTAAATCCATACATATAGATTGAAGATGGCTGCGATGTTTCACTATTAAGAACACCTGCAAACAATGAGAGAGGTAATCTAAGCAATCCACCAGATGAAACTGTGAAGTCATCCTTAGAATCTGTAACGTGTGTAAGATGAGCAGTTGAATTATCTTCAATCCACTTGATGAACAAACGACTCTTCTCATATAATGCATAACCATCAAAGATCATTGGGTTTGCAGTAGTTACATCAGCAGGATCCTGTGAAATTGAGTAAACAACACTTGATCCACCTGAAAGATCCATGATACCAAACTGCTTCTTACCATCTGATACACCACCGAACTGAGCACCAACTGTACCAAGATCACCGATTGAATAGAAGATCTGATCATTCAATCCAGCTGTTTGAATCTCTGGAATGATGTAGTGTGATGATGTTGATGAGTTGAATTGAACGGATGTTGCAATTCTCTGGTGTCCATTAGACTGGATGTACTCTAAGAGATCGTATGTAACAAGTGTAGCTGGATCTGGAGGTGTAACAGGTTCACCCTTACCATTAATTACTTCGCCAGTTGGCTGACCTGGAGTAAAGTCTTGTTCAGTATCTGTACTATTATTACGATAGAAGCGTTTATTAACTCTATCGAATATACCATAATAACCAGCAGATGATTTACATGGAACGAATTCTGCAATACAGTGATCAAGATCATCTTCATACAGCTTGAGACCATAGAGCTTAATCTTCGCATTCTTATTAGCATTATCAACAGCAGATGGTCCGAATAAGCTCATGAGCTTATCTGACATTGATGTTGAATTTGTTAATGCAGCAGAAGCTGTAGGTGTAACGACATCTGGATGTGCTGAAGTATCAACCCAAGTTGCTTCAATCATAGTAGGCTGGAATGTTACAGTTGTATCATAACGCAATCCTTCCATTGTACCAGCATCAGTCTGATTGAGATCAATTGTTGTAACTGGGAGATTTGAAGCATTCTCGATGATTTGTGCCTTTGGAGCAACTTTACTACCAGTACCAACGAATGCACCGAGTGTTTGAGTACCTGCATTACCATTTCTACCAACTTCGAAGAGAACAACTTCTTGAGAGATAGATGTATCAAGAACATATGACATCTGGATGATATGTTTTGCAGTTGAATTGAATGTAACTGCAATTGAGTCAATCTTCTGTCTACCATCTGATTCGATATAATCGTAAATTTCGAATGTAGTAGAAGAACCACCAGCACCATTGTCGTAGTTGACACATCCACATCCACATGGGCATTCATCCGGATTATCTGGATCAACTGAAGGATCTCTCTCATCTGCGAAGATAAGTCCTTTACCAAGTTTGATTGTTAAAGCATCTCTGTTTGGAATATAATCATATTCCTTTTGAGCACGATCTGCTTCAACACCCTTTATGAAGGTTACTTGTGTACCTTCGATTGTCCAACGCTTGTATACTTCGGTCTTTTCTTCAACACAGAGTGTACCTTCGTCATTGATTTCAAGACCGTGTGATGTACCATCGGCATCCTTAACCTTAACACCGAGACCATCCATGTTCATACCGATCTTGGTTGGTTCATAATCATGATCATCGATTCCTGGCATATCGCCATATCCGCATGATTCACCATAGAATTGTAATCCGTGATATACTTTCTTACGTTTGTAATGACCATCGCTGTCGATTACTTTATTTCCAGATGCATCTCGAACATATTCGAATGTGTAATTCTTAACCGAGACATAGTTATCTTCATCAATCTCGATACCATCAAGATTCTGTAATCCGAAAATGTGAGCATATTTAACACCCATCTGAGTATCATAATCATTACCAGATTCATCGAACCAATCGACTTCGTCATCAGATAATATTACCTTCTTCAAGATAATACCTGTGTTATGATTGACATGTGAATTTGTTAATGTTAATGCACCATTTTCACCAAGAGCTGGAGCATATTTGAATATCATACCTGAACGGAATAAGTTGATACCTAAACGTTCAGTACCCTGCTGATCAGTGTACTGTTTCAAACCTTTACCAGTTGAGATTGATAATGATAATTTACCATCATCATCGATAAAGCCAACACCGAGATCAAGTGTAAGTTTACCACCATCATAGAAATTATTACAATCACCATGGAATCCATCTGGTTCGATCTTAAGATATTTACCACAGTTGATTGCTAAACCACCGGTCATTTCTGTTCCAGCATACTTTTCTGGAATATCATTAATAGTTTCACCACCAAAGATTCTTCCATCAACAGTTTGAGCATACTGATATACTCTGAGACCGGAGATATTTGCCAATGCAGGTTTACTTTGATCAAAAACTTGTCCATCTGAACGTGTTAATTGTAATTTTGCTTTATTAAGATTGATACCCAATAATGAGGATCTGCCTAATACAGATGAAGTATCAGAATAATAATATTCAGCATCGGCAACCCAGTTTACTGCACCATCAGTACCTTGCATATTAGAATGATCAACACCTTCAGGTGTATATGTATCTATAAAATGTGAATCAAGAACTGATTGATTCAATGTATAATGTGTTTTACTTGTTCCACCTGAATTGAATAAGAATTCACTAGAAACGATACATAATGAAGAATCTGGTGTAATCGATATACCTTCCATATGAACATTTGAACTACTATATTTAGGGTTTCCTATAGGAAATGGACCTATTGGAAGATTAGTGAATGCATATCCACCAGTACTTGGTGTATAAGCTTGACCATTTGTATTACGTTCATCTCGATTATGACGAATTGTGAGACCTGATACATTATCTTCTAATAAATTAAAATAGTTATCAGCTAATGGTGTTTGACTTGGATCGAGAATATCACTATACACATCACCTATTGCGATAGCACCTTCTGGGGTATTTATTCTTAAACCATTATTATGTTTGCATTCTTCATAATCTTCTGGATAACGTGTACCATACTTTTTATAATAAGCTTCATATACAATACCACCACCAACACGCGGTACGATTGGTGTAAATGTTACCGTATATGATGTAACATTGTCATTTACATCCTTAACAACATCAGATACGATACCGATCGCATCATGCTGATTAACAAGTAATGGATCTACACCGGCAGGAAGATTTAATTCTTCTTGACCCATATCCTGTGCACCATGTTCACCGAAACTATATCCATACATATTAGAGAAGCAACATATGAACTGGTCTTTTTCTCTGAATACTCTCTTTGCATAGAATACTGAGTTAGTAGTAAGATCCTTTCCATCGTAAATGATTCTTACAGTTGGAGCATCATTTGGATGTGTATCTGCATATAGCCAAGAATCATCTGCAGTACCTGGATGTTGGAAATCTGAACCATAACATCCTTGCATTGCTTCGAAGCTCGGTACGATTTTATTACGAACTAATCGTAAACCAGAGTTTGCTTTAGGTTCATTTGGATCTGCGGAAGCACCTTCATATATTTCAAGACCATCTTCATCTTTCCAAATATTAATACCCAATTTACCCTGTCTATAGTCACGATTACCAGCTTTCTCATCGTATAATACGGAAGAATCTGTTGCACCAACAACTTGAATCGATTTTGTCGATGTTTGTAATGTTTGTGAAGCATTATCCCACCAGAATACGCCAATATATGAACGATTATCATTGTCTTGTTGACGTCCTTTTGATGCATAGAATCCGCATCCAGCCATTGATTTATCATTCGCTGCTAATATATTATCGGCTTCATCAAGATATGTAAATAATTTAAACGCACGATTGGAGAATTCTTGTTTCATTCGTTCAATTACCCAGTCTTGAATCTCTGCAAATGACATATTATCAACATTGCCAAGACCAACGTCTTCAGCAGTTAATACAACCACGCCAGTACGGGCATTGACAGAGTTTACAACACGTGATAATTTATCATTTATCGAATTCCAAATTCTCGAGAGTTCTTCGTCTAAAGGCATTCCATTCGTAGAATGAGTGACAGAATCGGACGTTGTAGAAGGATTTATATCGGATAAAACTACTTCATCACCGACAATTTCTTCTCGTTTGAGTTGAACTTGAGACTCAGCCATAATTATAACCTCCTTTTATTAATTGACTTTTTCATAATGTAAAATACTAACAAATAGCTGTTAGTATTGGACATTTACCGAGAGGTTTTAAATGAAAAATTACAATATAGGAGGGTTAAAAATGGCAAATGAAGTAAGTTTGACGGGTTATGCCGATGATTCCCAGATCAAAAAATATCTCCAAAATGTCATGATTCCGCGAGTATTCAAGGATATTCCAGTTAGTGTTTTGAATACTGGTGCATTCTCAATATTTTCAGAATACATGTCACAAGCATTGGAAAATTTGGCATTCACATCCGCATATTATTTCAATGAATCATTCATAACAAAGGCAGTTATGCCAGATTCAATATATGCTGAAGCTGCAATATTCAATATTGGATATGCATTTGCAACACCTTCTTCTACCAATATATTATTGGAATTGAAGATCGAAGATATTATGAATAATGCAAAATATAATGCAGATTCTCATTGTTATGAATTTATTCTTGATAAGAATACCAGATTTAATTTATCGAATGGAAATGTGTATTCTTTAGATTATGATATTCTCATTCAGTATCGCACAAAAGAAACCGCAACCAGTGGTGATAAAGCATGGGATATTCATTATTTAATGGAGAATGATCAAAACTCAATTGCATTAAATAAGAATACATATATAATGCATCGTGTAACAGATGTTTGGTTATGTTTATTATTAAACGTATCAGAATACCAAAGATCTACATATACTATTATAAATACAACGATGAATGGTATTCCAAATGCCGATACAGTTATTACAACAACGGGACATATTTGTGGATTCGATATTAAGTACACATATACGGATGATGCAAAACAACAGCATGAAGAATACATTGCAAAGGATCACATTTTACCAATTCATTCAACCGTTAAGGATCTCGAACCATATGTTCATTACATCATGGACAATTCACAAACAATTCGTTTCATGTGGCAGTTGAATGGATCAAAGTATTTCATTCCGAAAACAAATTCATCATTTGACATTACTATTTATACTTGCCATGGTGAAGCAGCAAACTTCTCTGCATTCGATAACAATGATCAGCCATATGTAATTGCAGATTCATCACGTTATGCAAACAATTCAAATGTATTGAAAGCGGCATTCGTATTATCAGGCTCTTTAGGTGGTACGGATATTGGTAATGCAGAAACTGTTCGAAGAATGACAATTGAAGCATATAATACCGCAAATGTATTATCAACAGATCATGATTTGACTGAATGGTTTAAGACATTATACTTTAAGAATGTATTATATCCATTCTTCTTCAAACGTAGAGATGATCCATGGGGAAGATTATGGTCAGGATGTATTGCATTAAAGGATTCTGATGATTATGTATTCAAGACCAATACATTACATGGAAGAATCTTATATGATTTATTATACACAAACAATAATAACACCGTTTCGAGTAATGAAATAATCATTCCTCCAGGATGGATCTGGAAATATGCTTCTGATCAAGAATTCACTGTTGTTCCAGTGACAAGTGGTGATAAAAAGACTATTGAAGATGCAAAAACATTTAAGAATTTGGATAATGATTTCATTTTCGCAAATCCATTTGGTATGAGAATTCAAAAAGATCCATTTGCAATTGGATACTTTAATCCATGGATTAATACATCTGTAACTGCAAATAAGATCAAGAGTACTGCATTATCTAAGGATTTGGATGATACTTCAGAAATGTATCATGCATATCCAATTGCAACAAACATCTCTCGTACATTTAAGGATAATTATTATCATTTATCATCAATCATTACACCAACTATTCCTACGATAACATTGAATGGTGTAACTGAAGAAATGATTTATGAATTAAAAGAAAATGCAACATTACCAATCTATTCTGAATCATTATGGAATTACTTTAAACAACCACAAGATTTGTATTCTTCATTAGTACCATTCATCTCATTAACTTCAGATGATAAGTATTTACCATTTGATCCTTCCAATACATTCTTATGTGTTCAAAAGAAGATGTCACGTGGTGATGGTACATCAACATTATCCGGATTATACATTAAAGAAGGAACAACTCTTGATGCTCCAACATATGAATTATCAATCGTTGGAAGTAATACGATCATCATAGGAAATAATTCATTATGGGAAGATAATCGTTGTAATGCAATTCCAGTTTCTGGAGATACTTCAATTACAATGACATCCGGATTTGATGCTGTTATTGCAGAAAATCCAGAAGCAGTAGATCCAATCGAACTCGTACAGAGTCCAGAAGGACAATACTTCATCTTCAAAACAAAAGATGGTACTGAGTTAGGTCAGATTGAATACATTGCAACTACAGTACAGCATGAAACTAACATTCAGAAGTATGGTGAAAACAAATTATTCTTAGTAAGTAATTATGATCAACCAACAACACTTCTCAGTGTTAAGATTCAAGGATATGGTCAAGCATTCAATTATATCATTTCAAATGCGGAAGCAATTTACATTCCATATGATCGCGAACCGGAATATGATGGAGTTGCTTGGTATAGATTCTATTTCAACGTCGGTGAAAATGCAAGATTAGCATATGCACAGATGAAACCAATGGCAGAATCAGGTTCAATTGATCATTATGAGATCAGATTAGCTGATATTGGTAAAAATGAACCGGCATTCTTGTTAGAGAATAAGATTCTTGATTGTTCAAAGAATAATATGAGAGTAATTCTCCAAGCAATGTTAAATGGTGCAGAAGTTGGACGAATTGAAATGTTACCGGTAACTGTAAATACAGATGGATCATATCAGTTCGAAGCAGATGCATATCCATTAAATCAGCTCGTTGATATCGATAATAGAATCCGTATCGCATCATTATATGATGGCGGTGGAGCATGGACTGCAACAAATGGTCAATCAATTGTTGTAGATGCAACCAAACCAGAATTCAAGATAACGATTTTGGTACGTTCATCTGATCCAAATCATGTTTCTGAAATTGGTAATGATCCGACATATGCAGGATATATCATCGCAGATGAATATTCATTAGAAAGTTTCTCATTAATTCAGGAACTTAAAGAAATGAGATCAGTTGTAAAGTTCTCGGATAGTGCAGCACCTTCGGAAGCAGCTATGGCATTATACAATGATATGATTGAATTAATTTCATCCGATCCTGATGAAAAGAATATTTATGATATCATCAAGTATATCACAAATGTCATTGCAGGAACACGTACACACATCGATGAAGATACTGTAAGAATTATTGCAAGTACAATGGAAACCAAAGTACGAGCATATGTTACAGTGGCAAAAACAATACCATTTACCGATGTTGATGATGAAAAATATGATGCAATTAAGTCATCATTATCTGATATTGCATCATGGGATAAACAGTATCAAATTCCATCACGTGATGTTCAGAACTTCGTTACAATGTACTATTATGGTGATACAATGTATGAAGATGCATTACATACAACTCCAATCACACCAGTTGCAAATGTATTCTACAATGATATTCCAACAGATGACATGTACATTCAATCATATACAGAACCAACAAAGGTTGAACGTACTCGTTTAATGATTTGGGAAGATCAGTTGAATGTTCTTGATACATATGGTGAAACAGTTGAAGAAACATTTGCACGTGCAAATGTTCATTCTGGATTAACAATTGAATTGATGCCATTCACTGAATATTCATTACTTACATCTGATAGATTCCCATCATTCATATCATCATTTACTCAGGTTCATAAAGTATTAGAACCGGTAATTTTCGATAGATTAGATGGAAATGATTTCTTGGATACTAAGTTGATTGCGACATATGGTAAACCACATTCATACACAACTGAATTCCATCGTGATATAAATGATAATGTATACTGGCCAGACTTATCAATTCAATTGGAATTTGATATCTCATTGAAGAATCAATCAATTGCAACCGATACTTTGACCAAGTTAAGATCCATTGTTAAGTCATACTTCTCGAAGTTGACAACAATTCATACTACAAGAGATCAAATCTCAATGGATAATAATATTTACATCACTGAACTTATCAAGCTTATGTTAGAAGAGAAATCTAATAACATAAACTATCTGAAGTTCGTAGGATGGTACACACAGGATCGTTATACTATGACAAAACAATCCAAATTTATGGATGCAAATACTCAAACTATCGTTCAACGTTATCAAAATATTGATGACTTCCCGAAGGGTGAGTTAGAACGTTTCATTCCAGAAATGTTCATAGTAGAAGATTCAAACATCATTTTCAATGTATTATAAATAATATATAATGTGGGGCCATTTGGCCCCACATTATATACTTATTAATTATTTTCTGATGTAGATCCGAATCCACCGTGACGTTCGCCATCGGCTTCATCATCTTCTGTTATGTAGAATTTTGTGAAGATACCCTGAGCAACTGCATTACCATGCTGAATTGAAATTGGTTCTTTTACATGGAATGCAATTATGATATGACCTTCATTATCCGCATAATAGTAATCCTGATCAATGATTCCGGTTGTATTATCTAATGCAAATCCATACTTACGACCATAACTTGATCTTGGGTATAATGATAATACAAATCCTTCATTCATCTTACAACGAATTCCAGTTGGTATCGCATATGATTCACCTGGTGTAACTTCCATATCAAATGGAATGTAGAAATCATATCCTGCAGAACCTGCTGTTGCACGTACTGGAAGTTTGATGTTGTCATACTGAACTTGAATTTCTTCGAGTGAGAATTTATCTGCTAATGCATTGTAATACTCATCGAATGAAACCTTTTCGAACTTTGCAATTCTTTCCATAATAACTCCTTATGATTCAAGATTATTTACCACAACACCACGATGAAGTTCATTCATTTTCTTTGGTGAATTATAACAGTTAATAGATTTGGTTGTACCTGTCACTTGATGAGGTAAACACATTTCAATTGGTGAAACTATTGGTGGGCCAAATGTATTAAATGTAATTGTTGTATTCTTATAGAATACCATATGACCAAACCATGCATTATTTGAATTAAAACGATATGGCGATGGAATCGTTGTTGTTGCAGATTCACCATAAAAGTTTGCACATTCCGTTGGACCATGATATGGCATTACATAAATATTATCATGTAATTGTCGTGGTGAATTATAACCCTTGTTTTTGATATATCCTAAATTAATAATGAATGTCGAAACATATGATGATATTGTACTACTATCACTAACATTAACATTCATATTGCATGTTAATAACAATACATAATCTTTACCATCATTGAATTTTCTCAAACAAGGATAACCGATCTGAGAATCCAAAATGAATTGATATGGGCTATCCGATCTATCAGTATAAACAATGTGATCCTGTGTTTCTTTGTATATCCAGAATGTTCGATAACCATAGTTACCATCGCTACCATAACGATATGTCGCACAATGAATAACCAATGTTTCATCATCATAATCATAGTTATTTGTTTTATCATTTATATTTCGATATCCATATGTACCAGAATCTTGTTGTATGATGTAATTCAAAGGTTTATCGGCTATAACAACCAATCCTTCAGTATTCATATCATACATATATAAATGGTATGATCCATCTCGATTTATATTGACATAAATAGTATGATCGTAACCAAAGCATCCATTGTAATTCCAACCAGTACCTTCGATTGGTATTGAAAATTCATGTGCGATTTGTTTATTGACATAATCATATACCATGAAATTATACGCTTCTGCAGAAGTACTTCTATAGCATACGAGATAATTTGTATCAAATACAAAATGCCAATGCCAATGGAAAGTTTCTGGTAAGAAATCAGAATTCTTTGTTGGAGAATTCATATCGATCATACGAATCTTACCACCTCTTGAAATGAATAAGAGGTCTTTCTTTCGTTCAACATGGAATTGCATATAAGTATATAATTCAGTATTACCGGTATTTTCATTAAAGTGTAAATCTTCACCGAAATATTCGACTTTTGTTGTATTAGGATCTACATCTGGATGTGCTGGGTCTGGATTATATATTGTCAATAATACATCTGTAGTATTATTCATTTGAACGTAATGATATCCCGATGCACCTACGGCAATATGATTCTTTGAGAAGTATAAATCCGAACCATATCTATTTGATGCATAACCTGATAAAGTGTAACGATATGGATGACCCGTTCCATCATCTGAATCTGGATAAATTAATGTGTTATCACAATAAATCCATCCTTCATCTGATGCATAATAATGATGATGCCATCTGTAATCACTAGAAGGTTCAATTAATGTAACAGGATCAGTATCCATTACATATGGAGCAACTGATGGAACTAATGCGTGATTATTCTTTTCACGAATTGCATGGAATCCCATCTGTGCATTTTCATCCCAAGTTGCAGGATATCTGATGAAATATTTCTTATGCTGTAATGCAGCTGGAACAACTTTATTATCATCCAACTTTACAAATGTTGATTGATCCCAATATTTATCCGTGAGATAAATATCAAAAGTTGCCGGTTCATTAAATCCTACAACTGCAATATCCGTATTAATATTAACACCGACATCATATGATCCACT
>Ga0310695_10008058_pt1 | contig 16498 bp, 14 predicted proteins | sample RumenRJG_04DNA_FD_203882 | JGI IMG/M metagenome (GOLD analysis project Ga0310695, IMG submission 203882) | Bovine rumen microbial communities from Lethbridge, Alberta, Canada - RJG_04 (v2) (version 2) | ecosystem: Host-associated > Mammals > Digestive system > Stomach > Rumen | place: Canada...
GATTTTTATTGTTATACTAGAGAGTGTGGAATTTAGGGAAAAGTGTTTCATATTTCCTCCGATAAACTTTATATACGAAAAGAATTTTCCTGTACCACTACAATACCATATAAATAGGAGCTTGGCTATATCGGAGTTTTGTGGTGAAGATTTCTAAATAACTGTAATTTTTACACTTATTTTTTTGTCTTTTTTTTATTTTTACTTGACTTATGTCGTTTAAGGATTAAAATAATAGATATGAGTGACTATCTTGATGCTAATAACGAAGAATTGCTCAAAGACTTTTTTACCGAAGCGGAAGAGCAGGTAGAACATCTTGAGAGTAATATTCTTGTAATCGAACAAGACCCAACAAATCATGACGCTATAGACGAGATTTTCCGTGCAGCGCATACGTTGAAGGGAGGTTCTGCAACGGTAGAGATGAACGAACTGTCTACGTTCACTCACAGTGTGGAAGATTTACTAGACGCACTTCGTTCTGGAACTTTGGCTGTATCTGAGCCGATAGTAGATGTTTTGCTGAGTGCGATTGATATCATCAAGGCTATGCTTGAATCAAGGAGAAATGGTTCGCCTTATGGAGAAGATGTTACTCCAATGGTTACTAAAATTAAATCATTTATCCCTGAAAAAGCTCCAAAGAAAAAGGGTGCAGCTCCAAAGCCTAGTGGAATGCTCGGTGCAGCTCCTAGCCCAGCTCCTGCGCCTCAAGCTTCTCCAAAGCCTCAGACTTCTAGCAGCGTAAAACTTCCTATTACAGAAGCTGATTATGCGGAGATGAAAGAGGCTTGCCCTTCTGGTGAAAAGCTTTGGTCTGTTACAGTTAGTTTCGATGAATCTAACCCGATGAATTCTGTAGGTGGAATTCAGGTATTTGTCGCATTGAAAGCAAAGGGAAGTGTTTTAAAGACTGTGCCTGATTTCGATGTGCTTTATGAAGATGAGTTCCAGCCTAAAGTTATATACTTTATTTCAACTGCGGCAAGTGCAGAGGAATTGGAAGACGCTTCTTTCCTTACAGACGTTACTTTGACAACAGATGCAAAACCTGTTGATGAGAATTGTATTGGTGGAGGAAGTGATCTTTCTGCAACTGAAGAGTCTCAAGCTCAGGCTGCTGTAGAGCCAACTCCTGCTCCTGTGCAAGAGAGTGCGCCTGTTCAAGCGGCTGTTGCTTCTGTTGCTTCAGCTCCAGTTCAAGCTGCTGCTGCACCTGCAACTCCAGCTGCTCCTGCAAAAACTGTGGCTGCTCCTGCGAAAAAAGCTCCTGTTCAGCAAGCATCTGTATTGCGTGTTGATGCAAAACGTATTGACTATTTGCTTAACCTTGTTAGTGAAACAGTTATCACTAAGGGTGCATTTAACCAGATTGCAACGCAGATGGGCGATTTGCAGGTACAGTTCCAGACTCTCGACGCTTCTTACAAAGAGAAAGTACGTCGTATGTTCGAACAGTTGCCACAGTATCTCGAAGAAATTCAGAACGGAGCATCTGTCAAGGAAATCAAGGCTTCTGTACTCGAAGAGTTTGGCGGAATCTTATCATACTTTGACCAGTTTGAAGGCTCTCTCAAGAACCTCACAACGAAATATCGTTCTTCAACTCAAAACCTCGGACGCATTATTGGTGAATTGCAAGAGGGCGTAATGAAAATCCGAATGGTTCCTGTTAACCAGATTTTCAGTCGCTTCCCTCGCACTGTTCGCGATTTGTGCAAGAGCTTGAACAAGAAGATGGATTTGGTCATTGAAGGTGAAGACACAGAAATGGATAAGGGAGTTGTTGAAGACCTCCTTGACCCAATTATGCACTGTGTTAGAAATTCAGCAGACCACGGTATTGAGTCACCAGAGGAGCGCAAAAAGGCAGGTAAGCCAGAAACTGGTACAATCCTCCTTAAAGCTGCTAACGAAGGAAACACTGTTACAATCGATATTGTTGATGATGGTGAAGGTATTGATGTTGAACGCGTTAAGCAGAAGGCTATCCAGAAGGGACTTATCCACCCAGATAAGATTCTTACAAATCAGGAAGCATACAACCTTATCTTCTTGCCAGGATTCTCTACAAACAATACAATTACAGCTGTTTCAGGTCGAGGAGTCGGTCTTGATGTTGTAAAATCTAACATTGAGAAACTTAAGGGAACTGTAAGCGTTACATCTGAAAAAGGTGTAGGTTCTAAGTTCACTATCCGCTTGCCTTTGACACTTGCTATTATTCAGGGTCTTTTGGTAAGAGTTGGAAAAGAAGTGTATTCAATCCCGATTACAAACGTTATCGAAAGCGTTCGTGTAAAGCAGGGAGAGATAAATACAATCGATAACTATGAAGTTTTGAACGTTAGAAATGAAGTTATTTCTATTTTGCGCTTGAGTCGTTTGTTTAATATCAAAGACGCAGGTAAGGGTGAATACAACTTTATCGTTATCGTTGGAAGCCAAGAAAAGAAAATCGGTATTATGGTCGATTCTTTGATTGGTGAGGAAGATGTTGTTATTAAACCATTGCAGGATCAGTTTACAAGCTCTCCTGGAATTGCGGGTGCTTCTATCCTTGGTGATGGTTCGGTATCTTTGATTATTGATGTAAGTCAGTTGCTTGAACTTGGTGTGCAACAAGAAATTACTGCACAGCAAGAGAGAGAAAATGGTATGATTGGTGGTAGGTAAGGAGCTACGGAATGGAACAGGCAAATAATGAAGACCTTACAGCTGCTGCAGTAGCGGCGATTGCTCAGGAAGAGCAGTTAAGTGTCATTGATTACAAGATGGTTACGTTCTCGCTTGCTGATAAAGACTATGCCATCGATATTATGAAGGTTAAGGAAATCGCGAAAGCAGGTCATTTTACATATGTGCCTAACACTATGCCTTTTGTGCTTGGTGTTTACAACTTGCGCGGTGAAATTATCCCGATTATTGACTTGCGTCTTTTCTTCAATATTGATGTTCCTGAGCGCACAAACAATAATGCGCTTGAGAATGTGCTTATAGTTACTATTGAAGAGAGAACTTTTGGAATCGTTGTAGATGCGATTGATAAAGTTGTTGGTATTCAGAAGAGTACCATTCAGCCTCCGCATCCGTTGTTTGGTGATATCAATATCAAGTATATTTACGGTGTTGTAGAAAGCAACAATAGATTGTATATTCTTCTTGATATTGACCGCATTTTCGGTGCTAAGACGGAAGATGACGAAGAAGATACACCAAAGCAGGATATACGACCTGTTTCTCATGCAGTAAATGCACAGGAAAATACTGTTGCTCCTGTTGCTGAAAAAGTGGCAGAAGTTGCAGCTCCTGTAGAAGAGAAAAAGGCTCGCAAGGACGATATAAACTACAAGTTTGTTTGCGAGAGCTTGAAGAGCTTTAGAAAGTTCAATATAAGCTCTGTAAACGAAAAATGGACTGAAAGCCGTTTCGACGAATGGGAAAAGGAAAAGGGCGAAGGAAAAACTCAGCTGCAAAACGAAGGCGATGCAGATGCGTTTATTAAGCCTTTCTATTCTCGTTGCAACGGAACGTGGTGGACTAAAGAGTATGCAGATGCCGTTTATAAGGCACTGCCAGAAAATTCCGCAAAGCAGATTTCTGTATGGAATCCGGGTTGTGGTAAAGGATATGAAGCATATTCTCTTGCTTGTTTGTTGAAAAAACGCTATCCTAATGCTAGAATAAGGATATATGGACATGACATTGATTTGTTGAGCGTTTCAAATGCGCCTCTTATCAATTTGCCTGCAAATGTAGCTTCTGACTGGTATGCACCGTATACAACAAAGACCGTTAATGGTGAAGCAACGTTTGATAAGAGCATAAAAGACATGATCTTGTTTGAGTATCATGATTGTGTAAACACAAATGCTCTTCCTGTTGTTGATATTATTTTTGCTCGAGATATTATTTCTTTCTTGCCGCTTGAATCACAGAATAAACTCATTGCGGATTTCGGTGAGAAAATTAAGGGCAATGGAATTGTTATATTGGGTGATAACGAATCTCTTGTTGGTAAAGACAAGTGGGTCGAAAAAGATACTGGTTCAGTAAAAGCTTTCAGCAAGCAATGATGATAAATGTGTCTGTGGTATAGGCAATACAGGAGAAGGTAAATGAGAGTTGAGTATATCAATCCTTTTGTTGAATGTTCTTACAGAGTTCTAAAGGAAGTACTTGGTGGTGCTGACGTGCAGAGAGGAGACTTGTATTTGAAGTCTACTGCAATGCCTGTGATGGGTGTTGCTGCTCTCGTTGGTTTGGCAGGAGCTGTGGAAGGACGCGTTTTGTTTGATATGACTTTTGATACAGCATTGAAAGTCGCTTCAAGAATGAATTTTGAGGAGCTTCCTGAGTTTGATGACCTTGCAAAGGCTACAATCAGTGAGCTTGCAAATATGATTACAGCTCAGGCTGTAACAAAGTTGCATGAATTGGGCTTCCAGTTTGACGTTACACCTCCAACATTGTTTGTTGGTGAGAAAATGGAAATCGCTGCTCTTGGAAAAAATCCTGGTGCAGAAGATAATGTGGAAGCATTGATTGTACCTCTTATCACAGATTGTGGTAAAATTGAGGTAAACGTAGCAATTCGTGAGAGAAACTAGACTGGGGGAGTGAAGAGATATGAAGACAAAACAAGATTTTCCATCAATTAATGAGCGTCCGCCAGAAGGCATTAAAGATGACGGCACAAAAGTGAAGGTTTTGATTGTTGATGATTCAATGTTCGTTGCAAAACAGCTTGGTCAGATTTTGACTAGTGAAGGCTATGAAGTTGTTGCAACTGCAGCAGACGGAAAAGAGGGCTTGGACAAGTACAAGGAACTCTATCCGAATGTTGACCTTGTAACAATGGATATTACAATGCCTCGTATGGACGGCATTACAGCATTGGAGCAGATTGTGGCATTTGACAAGAATGCACACGTTGTAATGGTTAGTGCTTTGGGTAAGGAAGAGCTTGTTAAGAAATCTCTTCTTACAGGAGCAAAGAATTACATTGTTAAGCCTCTTGACCGCAAGAAGGTTTTGGAGCGCATTGGTGCATCATTGAAGTAGTTTTTGCTACTTTTGTGAAGCTCTTCCTGATTGCTTTTGTTCGCTTTCGGTGAAGAGCTTTTTTTTGTCGGTACTAAAACTTTTATGGAGTTTTTATGATTAACTATTCAGAAGACCAAAGCAAGCAGTATCATATTCAAGTTGGAAAGGGCGAAGTTGGACGATATGTCATTCTTCCAGGAGATCCAAAACGCTGTGAGAAAATAGCGGCGTATTTTGAGAATCCGAAGTTTGTGGCAGACAACCGCGAGTATGTTACATACACTGGTACACTAGACGGCGTTCCTGTTAGCGTAACTTCAACGGGTATCGGCGGACCTAGCGCGTCAATCGCTATGGAAGAGCTGGTGAAATGTGGCGCAGATACATTCGTTAGAGTTGGCACTTGTGGCGGAATGCAACTCGACGTAATGGGCGGCGATATGGTTATTGCAACAGGCGCAATCCGTATGGAAGGCACAAGCAAAGAGTATGCGCCGATTGAGTATCCTGCTGTTGCAGACATCGATATTGTGAACGCATTAAGCGAAGCTACGAAAAAGCTTGGCTTGAAATCTCATCGTGGCGTGGTGCAGTGCAAAGACTCTTTCTATGGTCAACATTCACCAGAAATTAAGCCTGTGAGCTATGAACTTTTGGACAAGTGGCAGGCTTGGCTTAGAATGGGCTGTTTGGCGTCTGAGATGGAAAGCGCGGCTTTATTTATCGTGTCGCAGTTCTTGCGCGTTCGCTGCGGTTCTGTTTTCTTGGTTATGGCAAATCAGGAACGCGCGGCGAAAGGCTTGGATAATCCTGTAGCTCACGACACAGACGCGGCTATCAGAACAGCGATTGAAGCATTGAGAATCTTAATCAAACAAGATAAAGAACAAGGAAGGTAAAGATTTATGAACGACAATGAAGTTTTTCAGTACGTTGACCACACATTGCTCAAGCAAGAAGCAACTTGGGAAGACATCAAGAAGATTTGCGACGACGCAATGACATACAAAACAGCCTCTGTTTGTATTCCGCCGTGCTATGTGAAAAAGGCTGCGAAGTACATGCAGGGCAAAATCAAGGTTTGCACAGTTATCGGTTTCCCAAACGGAAATATGACAACAGCAGCAAAAGTCTTTGAAACGAAAGACGCTATCAAAAATGGCGCAAGCGAAATCGATATGGTTATCAATATCGGTATGCTCAAAGCGAAGGAATACAACTACGTTTTGAACGAAATCAAGGCTATTAAAAAGGCTTGTGGTCGCAAAATCCTCAAAGTTATCATCGAAACTTGTCTTTTGACAGATGACGAAAAGAAAAAGATGTGTGACCTTGTGAATCGTTCTGGCGCAGATTTCATCAAGACAAGTACGGGCTTTTCAACAGCGGGCGCAACTTTTGACGACGTGAAGCTGATGAGAGAGAACTCAATCAAAGCTGTGCAGGTCAAGGCTGCTGGCGGTATTTCATCATTCGACGATGCAAAGAAGTTCCTTGAACTTGGAGCGACAAGACTTGGAACAAGCCGCATTGTCAAAATCGCAAAGGAGCAAGGCATAAAGTGAGTGCAGATTTGACAGGAATTCCTGTTAGCGAATTGATTGACAAGGCGTTCAAGATGCTCGGTTTTGCCTATACGCCGTATTCTCACTGGAAAGTTGGCGCGGGATTGCTCGATGCTGACGGAAAAATCTGGGGTGGCTGCAACATCGAGAATGCGTCTTATGGCGTTACAAATTGCGCAGAACGCACGGCCTTTTTTAAGGCGGTGAGCGAGGGCGCAAAGAACTTCAGGGCGATTGCGATTGTTGGCGGAAACGAAGGTAATGTGGTGGATTTTTGCGCACCATGTGGCGTTTGCAGACAGGCGATGATGGAGTTTTGCGACCCCGAAACATTCATAGTTATTGTGGCAAAAAGCAAGACTGAGTATTACGCTAAGACTCTCAAAGAGGTTTTGCCCGACGGCTTTGGCCCAAAATCTTTGGCATAAGGAGACAGAATGGCTAAATTCAAAAGAATATTTTGTATCGTAATGGACTCTCTCGGCATTGGTGAAGAGCCAGACGCAGCGGATTATAACGACGTGGGAAGCGACACACTCGGACACATCAGCGAGAGAATGGACACGTTCACAATCCCGAACTTGCAGAAACTTGGTATGGCGAATTTGAAAAAGCTCAAGCAAGTTCCTGCTATCGAAAAGCCGCTTGGCTATTATGGCTCACTTCGCGAAAAGAGCGTGGGCAAAGATACCATGACGGGACACTGGGAAATGATGGGCTTGCACACAACAAAGCCTTTCGTTACATTCACCGACACAGGTTTCCCTCCAGAACTCATTGCCGAGCTTGAAAAGCGTACAGGACACAAAGTCATTGGCAACAAGAGTTCTTCAGGCACGGTCATTCTCGACGAACTCGCCGAAGAGGAAATCGCGACGGGACACATGATTGTCTACACTTCGGCTGATAGCGTTTTGCAGATTTGTGGTAACGAGGAGACTTTCGGACTCGATGAACTTTATCGTTGTTGCGAAATCGCACGCGAAATCACGATGAAAGACGAATGGAAAGTTGGTCGCGTCATCGCTCGTCCTTATGTAGGAAAGAAAAAGGGTGAGTTCAAGCGCACCGCAAACCGCCACGATTACGCCGTGAAGCCGTTCGGACGCACTGCGCTCAATGTTTTGAAAGACGCGGGCAAGGATATGATTTCCATCGGCAAAATCAACGACATTTTCGTCGGCGAAGGCGTTACAGAGGCGATACACTCAGAATCTTCTGTGAACGGCATGGAGCAGACGATTGAAGTGGCACAGCACGACTTCAACGGACTTTGTTTTGTTAACCTCGTTGATTTTGACGCGCTTTGGGGACACAGACGCAATGTTGAGGGCTATGCAAAGGAAATTGAAAAGTTCGATGTAAAACTCGGCGAGCTTCTCAAAGTCTTGCGCGAGGACGATTTGCTTTTGATTACAGCAGACCACGGCAACGACCCGACTTTCCACGGCACAGACCACACACGCGAAAAAGTGCCTCTCATCGCTTACTCTCCGAAGTTCACGGGAAACGGCGCGCTTGAAGAAACCGACACATTTGCGGTTATTGGTGCGACAATCCTCGACAATTTCGGCTTGAAGATGCCAGAAAACACAATCGGCTATTCAATCCTTGACAAATTGAATTAGGCACAGCCACTGGCTGTTTTGTAACAGGCACTACCTGTTTTCTCTCTGCCTGTGGCTGTAAAAACAAAGAGCTTGTTCTTTTACGGAGCAGGCTCTTTTTGTTTTATCTAAAATTATGCTTTGACGACTTGTAGCTGTTTATTGCAATACGAAAATGCATTTGGCTCAATTTTGGTGTTGCTACGAAGAATGATTTTCTCTAAAAATGGACACGAATAAAATGCGCTATCGTGTAAAACTTCGACCGTGCTAGGTATTATGACCTCTTTTAGCAAATGGCACGAATTAAACGCCATCACAGGAAGCTCGCGGAGTCCCTCGTTCAACACCACGCACGAAAGCGCTGAGCAGTCCATAAAAGCACTTCGCCCGATTTCCTCCACGCTTTTGGGCAACTCGATTTTTTTTGCAAGCGCAGAAAACGCAAACGCATATCGCTCAATCCGCTTCACGCCGTCAACAATCGTCGGCTCTGCAAGAGGCGGATTGAAAATCAGCGCTGATAAGTCTTTCGTGTAAAGCGTGTTTGCGACCGCACAGAAATGCTCGCTCTCCGCCTCCACCGTGATTTTTTCAAGCGAAGTGCAGCGGAAAAAGGCGTGCTCGCCTATATTTTCCACGCTTTTTGAAATATGCACGCTCTTCAAATGCTCGCAATACGAGAACGCCTTTGAGCCTATAGTCTTCACACCGTCAGGGATTCGGATTTTGCGGATTCTGCGGTCGCATCGTTTTAGCACACCGCCTTCCACCGTGAAAAGCGCAATTTGTTTTATCCTCATCGCCTCACAGTCAAAGCCTTGAACCTCTTCCGCGCTCGCCCCTGCGATGATTTTTTGCGCCAAATCACCAAAAGTTTTCATCCACTCGCTCAGCCACGCCGTCGATAGCGAAACTTCAATGACAAATCCGTCGTCGCGGTCAAAGCCGATTGAGATTTTCTTCGCGCTCTCGTTCACATAAAACGCACTCTTTGCCACTTCGCTGAAAAACTCGTGAAACATCGCTCTTGCTGCCACAGAACGAACTTGCATTTTCTTTTTCTCTTTTGCTTTTTCCCTTTCTTTGTCAGTCATACTTATTTAGAAAATGATATAGTATTAATTAGTTTTATTTCAAGCCTTTTGCGCAGGAATAAAGTAAGTAGTTACTATTGACAGTAACAATAGATGCTGTTATAATTTCTTTAGTGTTCATATTGGAGGAAGTAAATGGTAAAACGAACCGACAGCATATATATTTCGCTTTCGAGCGACCGCTACACGCCGTATTCTTTGGCGAGAAAAATCGGCGCAAAGGCGATTTTGGAAAGTGCTAGATTTAACGCAGGCAAAGAGCGATATTCTATTCTTATGGCGGAAGAGGCTTTTCACATCTTGCAAGACGATGAGGGGATTTTCTTTTTAATTGACGGACGCCGAGTGCCTTTTACCGAGCAAACCATGGCGAGCGCGGGAGTTGAGGTGGGCGGCAGTCTGCCAGGCAGCAAGATGGAACATAAACTCGACATTCTCGACGCTCTTGAGTATGTTGCAGGCGAAAATGATTTGTCGAAGTACAATATTCCCGTGCCTGCGAGCGGAATCGGCTATTTGAGTTATGAGTTTTGCGCACGCTGCGACACAATCGCGCTTTCTCCTCAGACCGATGAGCTTCATATCCCTGAAAGCGAGTTTATTGCAGGACATTTGTATTTGATTTTTGACCATTTCACCGAACGGCTACACATCTTTGCTCTAAACTATACTGAACATCAGATTGACCTACAAAAAGCCGTAGACAAGCTAAAGAAGCGACTCGATGACCTTGATTTTAGCTATTTGACTCCGCCAGAAGAGCCAGATCCTTGTCGCATCATTACCGATTTGGAGCAAAGCAAAAGGGAATATATCGAAAAAGTTAACGCATTGAAAAAACACATCATCGCGGGCAATATCGTGCAAGCTGTTCCGAGCCGACGACTTCAAATAGAGTGCGAAACGAGTGCGCTTGAAATCTATCGTCGATTGAGGAGCGTGAATCCGTCTCCGTATCTATTCTATCTTGATTTTGGAAGTCATCAGCTCATCGGCTCTTCTCCAGAAAGTTTGGTGCGTGTGCGTCAAGGTATAGCTTCTATAAAGCCTATCGCAGGAACAAGGCGCAGAGGCAAAAACGCAGAGGAAGACGAGGCGTTAAAGAAAGAGCTTTTGTCTAACGACAAGGAAAAAGCAGAGCATTTGATGCTTGTTGACCTTGCACGAAACGACCTCGGGCGCGTTTGTGAAGCGGGCAGCGTGGAAGTTGTGCGTTATATGGACTGCGAGTTCTTTAGCCACGTTATGCACTTAGTAAGCGATGTGCAGGGCAAGGTTAAGGCGGGAATGAAGCAGATACAGGTTTTGCGCTCGGCATTTCCAGCGGGAACGGTGTCTGGTGCGCCGAAAATCTCTGCGATACAGATTTTGTCGGGGCTTGAAAAGACGAAGCGCAAGTTTTACGCGGGTGCGGTGGGATATTTGCAGGCAAACGGAGACCTCGATTTCTGTATTGCAATACGTTGCGCCTTGAAACAAGAGAAAATCTGGAGCTTGCAAGCAGGAGGCGGCATTGTTTATGATTCAAATCCTGAGCGCGAATGGGAAGAAACCAACGAAAAACTCGGAGCTTTACGCGCGGTTCTTGACGGCACAAAATCTGTAAAATAGTTATTTTACATTTGACACTTTTCGGCAATATCAAGTATATTGACAGTATGGCTACAAGAGTAACGATACAAGATATTGCCGATTCACTCGGTCTTTCACGAAACACAGTTTCAAAAGCAATCAACAACACAGGTTCTATCGCTTCTGGCACACGTGAGGCCATTTTCAAAAAAGCGAAAGAGATGGGCTACAAGCTCTTTTCGTATGCAACAGAAGATGGCGCAACAAGTCTTGACGCTGGGGAAGCGAAAAAAGAGAAAATCAGCGCAGGCGATTTTGCCCTATTTACAGCAGGGATTTTGGACAGCTTGCACTTTTCGGCAAAAATGCTTGATGTTATGCAAGAAGAGGCTTCAAAGCTCGGCTGTGGTTTCACGATTTATCGTATAACCGCTCGTGAGCTAAAAGAAAAGAAACTCCCGTCTTCTTTCGACAAAAAACGAACGCTCGGCATTTTTTGTGTAGAGATGTTTGATAAAGACTATTGCAAACTTTTAAGTTCTTTTGGCTTGCCTCTTTTGTTCATCGATACACCAGTTACGTTTTCGCCATATGTGATAAAGGCTGATGTTCTTTTGATGGAAAACAGAAACTGCATATATCAGTTTATCGAAGAAATGGCTTTACGCGGAAAAACTGACTTTGCATTCGTGGGAGAAGACTTGCACTGCCGTTCATTTTTTGAGCGTTACGACGCGTTTCGAGGAGCTCTTTTTCTCAATAACTTGGAATACAGGGCAGAGTGGACTTTGACGAAAAATAAAATCCTTTCTGAAAAAGAGGGGCTTTTCGATTATCACGGCTATTTGACTGATTGCATAAAGAAGTGGGAAAAAATACCAGAAGTAATAATCTGCGCAAATGATTTTATTGCGACGGATTTTCTTTTAGTGCTTAGGGAAAATGGAATAAGAGTGCCAGAAGATACTTTTGTTTGTGGCTTTGATGATTCTCCACAGGCTTTGATTGTTTCTCCTCCTCTCACTTCGATTCACATAAATGCTCACGATATGGGTAAAGTTGCAATGACTTTGATGCTCTCTCGCATAGAAGATCCCAAACTTGCATATCGCACAGCTTATGTGCAAAGCTACTTGGTTTACAGAGCTTCTACGATGAATTAAATATTAGCAAAAAGCAATGTGTCATGCGAAAACAACTTTGTTACCTATGAAAAGATTTATCCACTGTCTGTGGATAGGCGAGGAAATAGGCAGTGGATAAGGCTATCCATTGTCTGTGGATAGGCGAGGAAACAGACAGTGGATAAGGCTATCCATTGTCTGTGGATAACATGGCAAGATAGAGCATAATCATACTTTTCGTAACAATACCATATTAACAAAGGTTTTTACACTACTAAATGACATAATCATATATATTAAATTGTGCATTTGCAAACATAAAATTACAGCAGTATCTTTGTTTACTGAGCTGACAGATAAAAAATGTTAAAAATGCACAATTTTTTTCTTGACAAATACGTCATATGCACTTACACTTTAATCATATAAGATTTATTGTTTTTACAAATGCACATCGTTATGTGCAAATGGGGGATTTTTATGAAATCTAAGACCTTAACATACATCAAACAGCACTGGCAGCTTTATGTGATATTCTTGTTGCCTGCGCTTTTGCTTACAATCATATTTCGCTACATTCCTATGGGTGGTATATTGATTGCTTTTCAAGATTACAATCCGATTCGTGGCGTATTAGGAAGCCGTTGGGTTGGCTTAAAGCATTTTACTAGGTTTTTATCTTCTCCAGATTTTATAACCTACCTTTTGAATACGCTCAAATTGAGTATATACGGGCTTTTGTGGGGCTTCCCTGTGCCGATTATCCTTGCGCTTTTGCTCAACCGCATTAGAAGTGCAGGCATAAAAAGAAATATTCAGCTTCTTTTGTATATGCCAAACTTTGTTTCTGTAATCGTCGTTTGTGGTATTGTGCGCATTATCCTTTCTGTTACAGGTCCTTTGAACCATTTTTTAGGCACACAAATCAACTTTATGACGATGCCTCAAGCATTCCGAACTATCTACATTGCTTCTGGCATTTGGCAAGGAGCTGGTTGGGCTTCGATTATGTATACAGCGGCTTTGGCAAATGTTAGTCAAGAAACAAGAGAAGCGGCTATTTTGGACGGTGCGAATATATTGCAGGAAATCGCGGTTGTGGAATGGCCTGCTATAAAAGATATGGTTGTAATTCAGTTTATCTTGCAGGCGGGAAACATCATGAGCATAGGTTTTGAAAAGGCTTTTGCTTTGCAGACTGATTTGAACTTGCCTGCTGCGGAAATCATCGCGACATATGTCTATAAAAAAGGTCTTCTTGACGGTAATTACAGCTTTTCTACTGCGGTTGGTCTTTTTAATACAATCGTTAATGTAATTATGTTGATTTTGGTAAACAAGACTGTTTCTAAAATGAACGACAATCAGGGACTTTAAGGGAGGCTGAAAATGAAAAAGACTCGGCAGCTAATAAAATTGTCTTGCATTGATAAACTGATTATAAACGCAGGGTACTTAGTTTTGGCTTTGTTCGTTTTGGCGATTATTGTGCCAATGGTGTACATCATTGTAGCTTCGTTCATTGATCCTGTGGCTTTACAGAACAAGGGCATTACCTTTGATTTTTCAAAATGGACTCTTACTGCATACAAAAGGGTTTTATCAAACAGTGCAATTTGGACGGGCTTTAAAAACGCTATTATCTATTCTGTTGTGTCTACTGTGGTTTCTGTAGCTATCACGATGTTGGCGGCTTATCCTATGTCGAGAGCAGATTTTAAGGGTAGAAGGTTCTTCAATTTGCTTTTCGTTATAACGATGTTTTTCGGAGGTGGCTTAATCCCTACGTATTTGCTCATCAGCAACTTAGGTCTTTTGGATAGTATGTGGGCTTTAGTTCTTCCTGGTGCATTTAACGTGTGGAATATGATTATAGCTCGCACGTTTTACAAAGGAATCCCGAAAGAGCTTCAAGAAGCGGCATATGTTGACGGTGCGAATGAAGTTACTTATTATTTCCGCATTTTGCTTCCTGTGTGCGCTCCTTTAATCATGGTTTTGTCATTGTGGCAGTTTGTGGGTATGTGGAACAGCTATTTTGATGCAATGATTTACTTGAACGATGCGGCAAAGCAGCCATTGCAGCTCGTGTTGCGCTCAATCCTTATCCAAAATCAGCCAGAATCTGGAATGATTAGCGATATGCAAAGCACTGCCGCCCGCGCACAACTTGCAGAATTGCTAAAGTATGCAACGATTATCGTTTCAAGTTTACCGCTTTTGGTGATGTATCCTTTCTTCCAAAAGTATTTCAACAAGGGTATTCTTGTCGGCTCAATCAAAGGCTAGGGCACAGCCCTTTTTGTACTGCACAGGCTCTTTTGTCACGCACAGCGTGTTTTGTATAGAGTTACAAAGAGGTTGTGTGCACTCTTGCAAAGAGATTGTTCGACGATTATCGTGAAGATTGCTCGACGATTATCGTGAAATTTACTCGACGAAGGTCGTGTAGGGTACTCGACGGAGGTCGTGGGAACTGCTCGACGAGTATCGTGGGAATTGCTCGACGAGTATCGAGGTGATTACATAATTTTGTGAATAACACACTAAGTGTGAAAAACACTGTGTGTGCGTGTATGAGGGGTTTATATATGAAAAGATTTACTAAATCTGTAGCTCTTGCTCTTCTTGCGGGAAGTGCAGTGATGTTGGCGAGTTGTGGCGGAAAGGACAAAGTTTCGCTCAACAATGGCAAGGTGCAGGAAGTGGACATCACTTCTCTTGTGTTCCCGCTCAAAGAAAAGGCAGTGATTACGGGCTTGACGAGCTATCCTGCAAACACGGAGTCGAATCCGAATAATCGCACGATTTTTAAGCGATTGCAGGAAAAGACAAACGTTGAAGTCAAGTGGACTGCTATGCAAGCTGACCAGTGGGGAGACAAAATCACTCTTGCAATGGCGAACCCGAAGACTCTTTCTGACTTCGTTTTCAATGCAAGTTTCAACGACAGTGCGCTTTTGAAGTATGCAGATCAGGGCATTATCATTGCGCTTGAAGATTACATCGATAAGTATATGCCGAATCTTAAAACTGTTTTCGATAATTATCCAGAGTATCGCGCTATGTGTACAGCAGCAGACGGACACATTTGGGCTTTCCCGTGGATTGAACAGCTTGGACAGGAAAAAGAGGCTATTCAGGTTATCGATAATATGAGCTTTATCAATAAGAAATGGCTCGACTTCCTCGGTCTTCCGCTTCCGACAAATGTTGTAGAGTTTGAACGCACTCTCATCGCCTTCCGCGACAATGAAGCTGCATTGCAAAAAGAGTTCGGCATTGAAGGCAGTGTTATTCCTATGTCTTTCATTATGAACGATGGTGGTCAAGACCCTTATGTTTTAATCAATGGCTTTGGTGAAGGCTATGGAGATGCTGACAAGGGCAGACACATCGCTGTAACAGATGACAAGAAGGTGATTTGTAGCGCAACACAGGAAGGCTTCAAGAAGGGAACAGCTTGGCTTCACTCTCTTTATGAGCAGGGCTTAATCGATCCTGAGGCATTCACACAAGAGTGGTCAACATACGTTTCAAAAGGAAAATCTGGACGCTATGGCGTATGCTTTAGTTGGGACGTTGCAAACATTGCAAATCTTAGCGATTGGGTACCGCTTCCTGTATTGAAAGCTGACACAAAGAACTTGACTGCACAAAACGGCTCTTTCACAAGTGGATTTGACCGCGGTCGTTGTGTTGTTACTGCTGTTGCAAAGAACCCTGCTCTTGTTTGTGCTTGGATTGATCAGATGTATGACCCATTCCAGTCTCCACAGAACAACTGGGGTACTTATGGCGAAAACGACGGATTTGATATCTTTGTGCTTGGCAAAAATGAAGCTGGTTACGATATGCTAAAGCATGCACCTCTTGGAGATGCTTCTCCTGTTGAAGTGCGCGAGGCTGAAAGCGTAAATGGACCTTTGGCAATTCTCGATAAGTACTATGGTGTTTATGTAACTTGCCCTGATGATGCACAGTATCGTCTTGATTGGATTAAGGAATTCTATACTCCTGATATTCACGAAAAATATGTCTATCCTAATGTGTTTATGACTCGCGATGACACAGAAGAGCTTTCTAATATGCAGGCTGACATTGTAAAAACAATAAATGCTGCAAAATCTGACTGGGTTATGAACGGATTTAACGATGATGACTGGAATGCATATCTAAAGAAACTCGATTCTTACAAGATTTCTTCATACATTGCGCTCTATCAGAAGTATCTTGACGCATATTTTGCACAGCTTGGTAACTAACAGGCAGAGCCTGTTTAAGTATGAAATATGAAGTATGAAAAGCAGGCTCAGTTTATAAACAGTATGTGTTTGAAAAAAACGGAGTGTGTGTTTCTAAATGCACACTCTGTTGAAACAAATCTAAAGCAGCAATATCAAAATAAGTAAGTTAAGAAAAAATATTAGTTCCAATAACTAGCTCAAAAAACAGCTTATGGTTTAAGGAGTAAAAATATGACA